>UPTN01001396.1_pt1 | contig 10719 bp, 6 predicted proteins | sample 2160111 | NCBI WGS metagenome assembly UPTN01 (sample SAMN06265058, study PRJEB28932) | marine metagenome | isolation source: Columbia River Estuary | place: USA:Columbia River Estuary, USA | collected 2014-05-05 | reverse complement strand
GATCTCTTAATTCCGCGGGAACCGATTGTATTGTTCCGTTTAGTATAGTTCCGCTACCACCAATGCTGGTAACAACAATTCGCATTTCATGCTCTGTGTCGTACTCTGAAGTATTTGCTTCATTCGCCTGGCATATAATGATATCACCTGATGCCCAGCTACTAACCGTAGATTCTAAATCTATACGTATAGCCTCACCAACTTCTCTTAAATAACTTACGCCGCCTACAGTTGTGTAAACGTTCTTATCGCCTTTTACGTAAGAAATACCTACGCCATTACCCGTCTGAGTTGAAGCAGCCGCGGCAAAATGCAGTCTTTGATTAGGTTTTTTCTTAATTACAGTAATATCAGATGCAATAAAAGCTCTGCTATACACCTGCGTATGAGTATTTATGCTCGTTCCACTTTGCGTACTACCCGCTTTAAATCTAGATATTAATATTTTTTTAGGCTCATTTAGGTTGTCGGTCCAGCATAATAAATCATCAAATATATTAACACCAGTTATAAAATTATTTGTGCTAAAATTTAATACTGTACCTGTGTCAACTAATATGGGAGCAACAAAACCTGTAACTTCATCATACTCTAAGATAGCATCAACCGATGCTGAGGTAACAAACCAGTACAGCTTGTTGTTTTGAGTATCTCGAGTGGTACCTATACATTTCGCAGAGGTTAAACCAAAATTAGCCGCCCAATTTACGGAAGACGACTTTTTATTTAGCTTAGTATTACCTAATATGTTCTCAACAGCGCCGACGTCTGAACCTTCAGATGTTGAAACCTGAATGTTTAAAGCGTCACGATATTGGCCTGGGGGCACAAGTCTTTCATCAAGATCCTTGTTCATTTTGCCCTGGAAAAAGTTGTGTGCTAATTTTGGCATGTATTAGTGTTTACTCCATTTAGCATGGTTGCGCATGATTTGAGCAATTTCGCTAATCTTAAGGTTAGACATACGGAGTTTTGCAACTCTTTTTGCTGCAAACGCTTCTTTCTTAAAGCGCGCGACTAAATATTCTTGAGTATTTGCTCTTGTAGCCAGAATAGCGTGAGCGAGATATTTATATACAGCTTCTTCTGCGAATTTATGCACACGCATTTCTTCGTCAGTTCCTAAGCTATCACTTATGTATTTAAGGGTAACGACTTTGTTCACTAAGCCTGAGCTAAAGTGTGCGATACCTTTTAGTTTATCAATGTAAAAAACCCCGTTGCTTTGAGCAAACTCAGGGTTTAAGCCATAACGGCGGCCATGGCGATACAAGTTGAACAGTTCGCTTGTGCTAAGCTCTGCTTTATTGTTATCCGCAGCGCTTGCACCTTCAAACGCTTTTAACGTTTCAGATTTAGCAGCGTATTGCTTTTCCCCGCTGCCATCAAAAGTATATTCGTAGTCACTATCTTGAACAATAGCTTTTGGGTTGCTTGAATGGCGAGTAGGATATATCACATGCTCAATACCCGAAGCATCAGACCAAGTGAACTTAACATAGTTAACATAATCTTGGGGTAGAATCATCTCGAGGGCTGGCCCTAACTCTATTTCTAAAGCTTTTTCCGAGGGTAGTATATCGAAGGAAAGCTCTTGTAAAGCACGCTGAGCGTGAAACGCAACATCCGTGCGCTTAATTTTGCTAATGATTTTATCTTCTCCAACATAAGCGATAATGAAATTGTTAATGATATCTTTAATGCTTATAAACTGGTAGTCGCCGTAATTTTCGTCGCCACTATTCCAATTGTTGTCGGCGCCTTCGTAATAGGCTTTTTGTGTTTGACTAATTAATCCCATTTATTAAGCTTTTTCTTGTTGTGTGTTCTGTCCTTCCATTTGATTACCGATCTGGTAAACCTGAAGTTCTTTAATAGAAAGCCCTGCTAATTGTAGTATTTTAAATACTAATTCTGTTTCTTCAGAAGCGTGTAGCTCAAAATTAGTAGCGTTTGTTGCGTTATATACAGCTCTACCGGCTACCGTGTTGTAAGCCCACTCTACTGTTGCAGGTACTTTAATATAATTACACGATACTCCTGAAGTTAATGGCGCAGTCCCGTACACTTTGTACCCTGTGGCACTGGCTACAAATATTGGTCGATCGTTTGTAGGTTTAGTAAGCGGTGAAGCATTAATATATAAGTACTCATTTGCATTAATACGCTCTGCTTCAATATTGTTATAAATAATTGTACCTAACCGGTAAAGGTCGCTAGGAACTGTCCAATTAGGTGCTGAGTAAGTCATATTACCAGTCTTCTCAAAAATATTAATCTTTTCGTTTAATAAGTTGAGCATGTCTGAATACTCGGTGTCATTACCATGCATTCGGCCAAACTGATTGATATCATAAAAGTATTGCTCAAAAATATCAGACTGTGCTTGATTAGCAAACAAGTTAAATTCCTGAGGAGTTACGTACCCTCTTTGCTCTTTGTTAAGGATAGCTAATACTCTTTGGTATACTGTATCTACGCTTACTGCCATTTTGTGTTTGTTTATGTGTATTAAGTAATTAGGCCGCTTTTTACAGCAGCCTAATTACAAAAAGATATGTATTATAGCTGTTTTTCTACGGCTCGTAATACTTCCATACCCTCATCTGTTTTAAAATAAGCAGCGAGAGCTGAATATGGATGTTCATTAAACGGTACCGTCAATAGTTTCCTACCGTTACTTGCATATGTGAATGTGCGTTGATCTTGTGATAAAGTTAAAATACCGGTTTCAGTAGCTTTAATACCAATGTTACGCAGCATAACGTTATCATCGTTAGCTAGATCTAAGAACAAACCAGGTTGATTACGCGCAAGTATTAGTAAATCGCGTTTAAGCTCCTTAGATGACGCGTTAGATACCTGTGCTGAGCCGTATTGAGCTCTTAAAATTGCTTCTGCTTCGTCAACGTCCATTGCTTTTGCAGCGGTCATTGCTTCTAGCTCTAATTCAATCCAGCCAGTTTCGTCTTCTGCGATCTGTTCTGGTTTGTATTCCATAATGCGACCTTGTAGTGTGTATGGGTGGTACAAAGAAAGAAGCTTTTGTAAAACTACGTTTTCTTTTGGTACGCGCAAGATACCGTCTCTAAATACGATACGCCCTAATGTGGCTGTACCTTCTTGCTCATCAACAAATGGAGTACGTTGGTTTGTTGCATAACGCAACTCACGGTTGTAACCTACTGTTTCGTCAAAATATAGTAAAGGAGTACGGGCAGAATGTACTGTGGGTAATGTAAACGCTAATGGCTTACGGCCTGAAGTAATTTCGTACAATCTATCTTTAAATGCCCATGTGTCTACAGGTGCTGCCGGAGCTGGTGCTTCGACTATTTGTTCAACAACTGCTGTTGCAGGTGCTGGGTTTGCCGCTGGTTTTTTAGCGGCAGGCTTTTTAGCTTGTGCCATGATATAATATAATTAAATAAAAGATAATAATCACCCCCGACCGAAGCCGAGGGTGAATAAGTATTAACTCAATTATGCTTGAGTTTTCTTCAACATTACGAAGTTGTTCGCAGCTTGAACACAAAGTGCACGCTCAGAAAGGAAGTGTACGTTCATTTCATCAGCATCACTAGTGTAGTTGCCACCAACTGAACCAGTAACCCAAGACTTCATACGACGATCTTCAGCTTCAGAAGCACGGTAACGTACGTGTAAGAACGGACGAGCGATGTTCTGACCTAAGTTTTGGTCGTATACAGTAGAAGTACCAGCAGGAACAATAACACCCTCTACGTCAGCAATGCTACCGCGAGTTGCAGAATCGTTCAAGTATTTCCAGTCAGTCTTGTAGAAATCGTAAGAACCACGACGGAATCCAGAGAAACCTAAGTTCAAAGCCATATCTTCAGAGTTATCGAATACTCCGTAAGAAGTACCACCTGATCCGTAGCTATTAGCACGAGCAAGCATGTTGTCGATATCCAAAGCAGTAGTGCGATCTAAGAACATCATGTTCTCTTCAATAGCACCTTGCTTATCTAATTCCTGAAGAATTACATCAAAGTCACCTAAACCAGTCAAACCAGAAGCGTTGTTGAAGTCTTGGTCGTTAAATACCAAACCGCGAGACTCTAGAGCCGCGAATAAACCTTCAGATCCTTCAATTGAAGCAGTGTTACCGAAAGCAGAACCTTGAGCGATAGCAGATTGTGCTTTTTCAGCTTCAACCATGCTCATTTCGAGGTAGTCTTCAAAACGTAGACGAGACTCGTGCTCAGACTTCAAGTACCATAAGTACCCAGAAGTACCAGCTTCAGTAGTTACTTCAACCCAACCGATTTGAGCTACATCAGAACCTTTAACATTGTACTTATCACGTAAGATGATAGGCTTGTTGTCAAAAGTAGTGAAAGAAGCGTCCATTGAGTTACCAGCACCGCTAGAACCTTTAGTGTACTCAGAACCGTAAACAAATACTTTAGCATCAGTAGCAGCACGCAAAGTACCAGTACCTGCAGGCAATGTTCCGTCAGCGCTATCGTAAACTTTGATAGTAGCTACGTTACCGGCTACAGAAACAACATATGCTTTGAAAGTTTTGTAACCTTTAGATACAACTAATGTCATACCAGCACCAATCAAGTGATTAGCCGGGAATGTAATAGTAGTACCGCCAGCGTTTACTGTAAGACTATCATAAGCAATGTGTAGACGTCCTTGCTCTTGCCATACTACGCGGTCAGAAGCCATAGGCATTTCTGCACCAACCATGCGCAAGAATCCTGATACTGTACGGTTTCCGTAGCGCTCTACTTCTTTCTCGTATACCTCAGGAAGGAATTGTTGTGTAAAGTCCATGTCAGACACAGACAGATAATTGTCACCAAACAAGCCCTTGATAGGACGTGGAGTTAGGTGAGATAAATTTGCCAGACCAGCTGGCGCCGTTGCAAAACTCATTTGTTATTTGTTTTAATGAATTATTTTTTAAACTTGACCTTGAGTTTAGAAGAACTTTCCCCATCACTTACAGCGCGCATAGTCCACCCGTTTTGTGTTGTAACTTTCTCATGAGTCCCTCTCGGATTCATATCAACATTCTTCGTGCGTGCCATACTATCTTTTACTGCATCGGATTTACCTTGCTCGTAAAAGTGTTGTGCAACTTGATCGGCATTCATAGCTGTGAACAGCGATTTATGATAACCCTTAGCGTCTTTCATTTCCCCCTTTTCATCCAAGAACTTCTTGATAAAGTTGTTAATGTCACCTTGAGTTTCTTTAACCTGGCCAGCATCTTTAACCTTAAAGCGGTACTTCTTGTCGCCAACGCTGTAATCGAAACCCTCGAATTTGTCGCTGAATACTTTCTCACTTTCTTGTTTAAACCTACTGGTTTGTCGTTCTGCTACTTTAGTAGCCTCTTCACTCTCCTTATTATAACGATTGAAAAATTCAACCGCTTTTTGCTGTTCTGGATTCAATCTTGAACCCATTTTAATTTCGTCGTAGTATTTAGACTTTAACCCGTCTAAATGATTTTTAGCCTCTGCTAATGCCTGCTTACGCTCTAACTTCTTTAAACGTACTTCGCGTTCGTCATCAAGCTCTTCGTCGTAAGAAAACTTATCGGCTAATAAGAAGTCGATGTCTTCGCGATCGTAAGCACTAAACTTAGTTTCATAGTATTCACGAAGTAATTGGTCTTCGTTTAAACTAGAATAGTCTGTGTTAAGACGCACATAATCTTCTAAAGAGCCACCTGTTTCATCCATAAAGTCTACGACTTTTTGAATATTTTCAGGTAAGCTAGCTCCAGCTTTTGTTGATTCTTGAATTGCTTCAGCAACTTCTTCTTCCAACTGTTCTGTAGCCTCTTCTACCTCTTCGTCTGTAATTTCCATTAAGACGGGCTCTTCAGGCGCTTCTTCTGTTACCGGTGCCTCGACCGGCGCTTCCTCAACAACTGGCTCCTCTACCGGAGCTTCTTCTACAGGTTGCTCAACAGGTTCTTCTGCTGGCGCTTCTTGTGGTGTTGCTGAGAAATCCACTTTAATAGTACCATCATCACCTTGTGAAACAGGCGATGTGTCTTTAGTTTCTTCACTCATGATAAAATATTATATAATTGTTATGGTTATTATTACCTAGGTTCGAAGCTTCCTAAACCAAACCCACCGCCAAGTATATCATTACCAGAGGATTCAAAGTCTTTAGGTGCCCCGCCTTTTTGTCTTTGGTCTATAAGTTCACTTTGCTGTGAGGCTTGTATTTTGGTTCTTTTGTCTTTGCGGTCTTCAGTTTCAGAGATTTTGGTTTTTGCTGCATCTACTTCCAGCCCCTTCAACTTCATGTTATACTGGAATTCAAGTGCCATCAATTGCATTTTGGCTTCCACTTCTTTATCAATTCTAGCTTGCTCTATTTGTGCTTTAAGCTGTTCTAACTGCGACTTAGTTTGTAAAGAAGCTTGATCTTTTTGCATTTCTGCCTGAGCAGCAACTTGTTGTGCTTGTGCATTTGCCTGCGCTTGAGCCTGCATATTCTGCTGTTGCATCATTTGATCGCGCTCTTGCTTTTTCTTACGGCGTAGCTTTAACAATTGGTTAGCTAGCTTTAAGTTTTTAACTTCGCGAATATCTATAGCGTCATCTAAGTCTATAAGACCAGCCGATAAAGCTGTTTGAATGTTGTTTTCTAAAAGCGATTTTTCTTCTTCATCTGGAGATAGCTCTAAAGAAATGCCAAAGTCGTGCAAATGCAAATCTTCCATTTCGTCTAGTATACCTACATTATGCCCGCCAACTTTTTGTATAAACGCTTCTTTAGATGCGCCAAACTCTAATATGTCTGAAATACGCAAAGACAAACACTCAGCAGTTTCTGCTGTTAAGAATAATCCCGCATCTAATATATGACGCGTTGCGGTATTAGAATTAGCAGCTGCCATCTTTTGTACACCTACTAATGCTCTTGAATCGGGTGAAGAACCATCACGAGCTTCATTAAGACCCGTTACATCACGAATCATCTGCAGGTAATAGTTATATGTTTGTATAAGAGTTTGTAGCTTTTGGCCACCAGCACCGGTTTGTAATGGCTGAATTGGCACTTTACCAGGGTTCATATCGCCCTCGCTAGTAAACGAACGACCAATAACGGAACCCGTCTGGAAGAACATGTTAAGCGCCTCTTGTGGGTTGTAATTTGTACCGTTACCTAAATCTATTTCAGCCAAACCATCAGCATCCATATATACACCATCAGGCATCATTCTTTGTAATACCTGCTGCATTTTTAAATGCGTAAGCTGTATCATATCAGCAAAACCAGTACAACGACTTACGATAGATTCAATCTTACCCTTATACATGCGTGGCGCCACGATGCTGTAGTTCATTTTAACCTTAGCGTAATCGCTCTTAGGGCGCATCATATTCTTAGCCATTTCCCACTTAAGCATGATGTCAGTGCCTAATATAAGCACACCCTCATATAACACCTCTAGCGAGCGAGCCATTTTACCAAACTCAGCTTCTAGTAATTCCAAAGGAGGATCAAACTGATCGTCTCTTACTATAATTTTAGAAGCACCAGTTGCGGTTTCTTTAACCTTATACACTTCGTTCATGTACGTTTTGTAGTTAAAGTATAACACCTGCACTACATTACTGTCGCGAACGTCATGGTTTACTAATGACTGGTCATACCCAGCACTGTGGTTATTTGATCCTTTCTTTTGTATTTTTTCTAGTTGAGCTGTATCTAAATCCGGAAATTGCTTTTTAAGCTCGTTTAGAGGCACAAATTTTACTTCACCTACATAATATATGTCTTCAAAGTAAGGAGACTCACTATAAGAGTGTACCAAGTAAGCTGGGTCAACATAGTCTACCGTTACTCCTTCCGACTGAGTAAAGCTATTTTTTACAGCCGCAACACCGAGTGTCGTAAGATCGTAGTAAAGACGCTTTTTAGTTAAGTCGTAATGATTGCCATCAAGCAATGTGTTTATAGCTACTTCTTCAGCAATTTCAATTCCTTGCTTGTAGCTCAGCTGCATGTGCAACTCCAACTCCTCTTTAGAATCAGGTAACTGTTCAGGGCTGTTTTCAAATAAATTTACATCAAAAGCTTCTTTAGCGAACTCATTTAATTGTTTTGTCTGCAAGTCACGTATAATAGATTCCATATACTTTGTGCGTTTACTTACGCCATATGGATCTTGTGAATATGCTTTTAAATCAAAAGAACGATCTGCAATACCGTTAACTACAATATCTACAAACTTAGATAAGATAGGCACTGGCTTCCAGTCAAGGTTTAAGTAAGACAGATCACCATTAACAGATAATTCATCTTTATATTTCTGAACGCTTTGCTCACCACGTGCATACAATCTCAGGTTATGAAACGTATTTTGGTTGCTTCTGAAACGAGTAGTACCCGAATTACTCGAGAACCATTCGTTTTGAATAGCTCTACCTACTTGCAACCCATACTCTTGCGACATCTTTTCAGCATCGCTAGCTATCTGGCTGGGGAAAGCGCTATTTGAAACCGACTTAACCATAAATTATTTTATTATTTCTGAACTCAAACCCTCTTGACGGAATTTTGAAATCTTTATATTCAACTTTGTTCTTTCTAATTTACCTACTGGCCTATACAACTCTTTGTTACATGCCATTATTGCTAAGCCTGAGCTTATCGCAGCATCATATTTAGTACGTTTGTTTATATCAAACTTAGACCAGTCGTTCAGTGTTTCGTTAAAGTACATGCTACCATACTGCCCGTCTTCCATTAAACCTACGTACTTATCTACGTACATTTCAATTGCTGCAGCGTGTGCTTGTTTCATATCCTCGCTCGAGTTAGGAACACCACCAATTTCTTTTTCCGTTACTGATAGCTTGTTCCAAAGTCTATCCGGTCGGTTCATAGAGTATCCTCTGTAACCGCGGCGCTTAAAATGATAAAGCAACCTAGGTTTGTTATTCTCTGCTAGTATAGGCATACCGTAAAAAATACAGGCCATTAATACATCTTCAAAAAATATTTCAGCGGTTTGTGGTCTGGCTATATATTCAAGGAAGAATGTACTTGGCGGTGCATCTTCCATAGTAAACTTAGTGAGCCCGTGTAAAGCTCCTTTTGAACCTTTGCCGTCGGTAGTTCCCGATATGTCGTAACTATCGCAACCAAATGCGCCGACGTGTTCATTGCCCGGGTATTTAACGCCATTTTTTGTGATTTGCCTGTTCTGAAGTTCAGCCCCTGGTATCCAGGACACTTTAAATCTTCCCTGAGGAGTTGGCATAAACACAACTTTTGTATCTTTCACACCGTTAACCCACTGAAAATTGCCAGTGGTTACAACATTAGTATTACGCAGATCTTCATTATAATCAACCTGTTCGTATATTTTTGCAAGATTAAACAAGCTATTTTTTGTTTCATCTCTAAACGCGTGCTCTTCTGTACGTGGAAACTGGCGGTAATATTCGTTCAAACCGTCTTGGTCTTGCTTAAGACCTTCAACTTCATTGTTCCAGTAATCTATAACCCCTTGTTCAATAGTGTCCCCAAAAGGATCTAACACTTTTTCTTCAGGAGTATTAAATACTGGTTGTCCATACTGATCAATAAACCCTTCGTAGTTCCACTCCATCGGTATAAAGAGTGAATATAGCCCAGATTTAGTTTGGCCATTTGAGTTTCTTTTACTTACGTCAGAGTCATTATATAACTTTTTGAAGTTCTCACCTCCTTTATCTAATGAATTCGATGTCGAACCCATTAAACACTTGCCTATAATCCTAGCCCCTAAACGTAACGTAGTTTTTGTAACTCGCCAGTTGTTTAATATGTTATCTGGTCTTTCCCATTTTCCGCTCTCATCATGTACTAAAAGTTTTAACTTTTCACCATCATAAGAGTTATCTCCTGTATTCTTCCAGTCAATAGTTGTATCAAGACCCTCAAGCTCTATTTGCTTTTCTTTTGCCTGAATCGATTTACGGGTTAGCTTAGAAGCAGGAACCCTATATGCCAGTTCAGTCTTCGGTCTATCCATACCATCTTGTATAGGCTTGAAGAAAAACGGATAGTTAACGGATATCGGTACAACTTTATCGGTAAACATTTTCTTAGCATCACTACCTGACTTTGATAGTATACCAAATCTAGCATCGCTGGAGATGGTTGCCAAGTTGACTGTTTCTCCTGAAGCCATAAATGAGAATCCACTCCGTCTGTTCTTAAGGTAGCACATTCCGTAGCTTCTTGTATCGGCTTTACAGGCTTCCCAAAATATAAAGAAGAGTCTGTTTGCTTCACGGTAGTCGGGATTACCGACATCAATCTTACTCCACTGCAAGTACATGTAATGAGTCCCAGTGATATAAGTAGGAGTCCCCTTGTTATAAAACCAGTAACCACCATCACGTCTGTTGAATTCTTCATCAATGTATCCCTCCCAATTGCTCTTAAACTCATCTGGATAGGTTTGCCAATCGAATATACTTTTGATTCTTTTAAGCTCCTTAGGATACCCCTGAACAGCCCATTTATCTAAGCCTTTTGTTAATCCTTTTGGTGCCGGCGGCAATGCTATACACAAGTTTTGCACTTCTAGTATTTGCCCTATCTGCCCAGTCTTACTGATAACAACTATATCGTGTTCTTTGTTGTAACCATATTTCCAAGACTTGGATCTATTTAATCTGCTGATTGTGGTAAGCTTTACAGGATCAACAACTTTTA
>UPTN01001395.1_pt1 | contig 10730 bp, 7 predicted proteins | sample 2160111 | NCBI WGS metagenome assembly UPTN01 (sample SAMN06265058, study PRJEB28932) | marine metagenome | isolation source: Columbia River Estuary | place: USA:Columbia River Estuary, USA | collected 2014-05-05 | reverse complement strand
CCACTTGGGATGTAATTGATGTGGATCCTGTTCCTGCAGGAGATAGCTGGTCAGCAGTCACTTCTGAAGATTTTAACCTTTCTGCTTATGAAGGTAAAAAGATAGTTCTGGCATTTAAATATGAATCTACTGTTGATATCGCCGGAACTTGGGAAATTGAAAAGGCATTAATAAAGGTTCCTGGTGTTGAAGGAGCAACCATGAACACAGAAATTTTTTATACATTTTCTGGTGGCGAGTGGGTTAAATCAGAGGGAGTATACTTCCTTAGCGATGCAGATTTTGACTCTATGGGAGAAGCTTCTGGGCAGCCTGGTAGATATAACAATTTCAGCAGTTCTATTTCACCAAACGATTACTTACCTACTTTTTTAACTTTGAAATTCCCATACGGTCAAGAAGGAGAAGAATTATTTGTGATCTATGATTATTATTCAAGCTCAAGCGGCGCTCAACTTAGAGGTAATTTATATACAGTTATTGATGGTATGTGGGTTGGTCATGAATCCACAATTGATACTACATTGCAATTTGCAAATGATGGTAGCACATGGGTTCCGGATAACACCATTAAATATGAATTTGTAGGAGCAGATTATGAATTTGTTGTAGATTCGTTTACCGGCGTTAGCGGATATGAATCTCAGGTGGCAAACCTAGATAATTATGGAAACTTTAACATGTTTAGCTGGACTGAAGATCAAATTGATGCGGCAATTAATGCTGTATTATCGAAGAACTTCCCGGGAATGGCTGAAGGGCAAAAATTTGCAGTTACCATATATGTGTATGATGGATCATCACACAACCTTACGATAAACTATATCCTTTCAGGAGGGGTTTACGAAAGAAATTAATACTTATAATAATTATGTAAAAACCTCCAATTTTATTGGAGGTTTTTTTATTAATAACATTTTTAAGAATTCTTTTTAAACATGAAAGCAACCTGCTTTTTATAAAATTTTCTTAGGAATGAAAACGAAGGCTTATATAATTTAAAAATTATTACTTTTGCTTTAACTAAAAATTAATTTATTATGATGAAAATAATACATTCCTATTGGGCTTATTTAGTAGTTTTATTATTGGTACTTGCAGTTATAAATTCAGTAATAGGATTAATAAAAAACAAAAAATTTACAGATAAAGATCTTAGAATATCTCTTTTTTCCCTTATTACAATTCACATACAATTGTTGCTAGGGTTCGTGGTGTACTATCTCTCTCCATTTTATGAGAGCATGAGAGAAATTGGTATGGGAGCCACCATGAAAGACGCCGGGTTAAGACTATACATCATAGAGCATCCTTTAATGATGGTTCTTGCTGTAGTATTTATTACAATAGGTTTTTCTAAACATAAAAAACAAAAAGACGACAAAGGCAAATTTAAAACTCTTGCTATTTTTTATGGTCTGGCACTCCTTTTTGTATTAAGCAAGATTCCATGGAGTCAATGGTTAGGACTAGTAAATTAAACCCAACAGAGAGCTTTAAGTGATGATTTTAAAATCATCCCGATCATTTAAGAATTGAAATTTCTCTCTATTTTTTATTAGATTATTTTTGTTAAGGTTGATAGTTTCAACGCTTTCTACATTGGGTTTGGTTATAGATATTTTTTCTCCAAGACAATCAAAAGCGGCCGAGTTCCCTGTGTACTCATTATTGCGCTTATCAACCCCAACTCTGTTAACACCTACACAGTAGGACATATTTTCTATGGCCCTGGCTTTTAATAATGTACTCCATGCATTTATTCTTGGCTTGGGCCAATTAGCTACATAAATTAGAAGATCGTAATTTTCTAAATTACGAGCCCAGACAGGAAATCGAAGATCATAACATATCAAAGGGCAAATTCTCCAACCTTTATATTCTATTATTAATTTATTATTTCCGGCGGTAAACACTTTATCTTCTCCAGCAAAAGTAAACGTATGTCGTTTATCATATGTTTGAATCTTTCCTGATGGAAAAACGAAGATCAATCGATTATAATAATTGTTACTGTCCTTTATGATAAGACTTCCGGTAATGGCGGTGTTCTTCTCTTTTGCAATATTTTTAAGCCAAAAAATGAATTCACCATCCATGGTTTCTGCAAAATCATATGGGTTCATAGTAAAACCCGTGGTAAACATTTCTGGTAAAATAATTAGATCCGTTTTTTCAGAAACAGCATCAATTTTTTTAGAGATATTGACCTTGTTTTGTTCCGGGTTTTCCCAAACCAGATCGATTTGTACCAATGCTATTTTTAGATTTTTATGCATAGACTAAAATTACACTCTTTCAATGGGTTTATAAAATTAAATTACTAATTTAATACGTTCTTAAACATGTTATAAAATGAAAAGACTCTTAATTTCAATCACTTTAATTCTATTTTTAGGTACTATTTATGCACAGAACACTTTTTATTTTCCTGAACGAAATGAAGAATGGATAGAAAAAAAACCGTCAGAATATAAAATTAATGAGAAAGAATTGAATGAAGCAATTGTATTTGCAGAAGCCAACGAGTATAGTGGTTCGAGAGACTTGAGGATTGCCATTTTAAATGGGTTTGAAAGAGAACCGTTCCATGAGGTTTTGGGACCAACAAAAAAAAGAGGAGGGCCTGCAGGAATAATATTGAAAAACGGATATGTCATAGCAAAATGGGGTGATACAAAGCGTGTTGATATGACTTTTAGTGTTACAAAAAGTTTCCTCTCAACAGTTGCGGGTTTGGCAGTTGATAATAAACTCATTACTAACGAAAATGAAAATGTCATCAATTATATCTGGGATGGTACTTTTGATGGTGATCACAACAAAAAGATTACTTGGAAGCATTTATTACAGCAAAATTCTGATTGGTCAGGAGAACTTTGGGGAGGTAAAGATTGGGCGGACAGACCTCCAACAAAAGGAGGATTAGATGATTGGAAATATAGAAAATTGCATGAACCCGGTTCTGTTATGGAATATAATGATGTTAGAGTAAACGTGCTAGCGTATGCTTTAACACATGTTTGGCGCAAACCTTTGCCCTTAGTTCTTAAAGAGGGCATTATGGACAAGATTGGTGCCTCAACCACATGGAGATGGTATGGGTATGATAATGCATGGACAGTGATAGATGGAATTAAAATGAAATCAGTCACGGGTGGTGGGCATTCTGGGGGTGGTATTTTTATTTCAACAGAAGATATGGCGCGATTTGGATTGTTATTTTTAAATGACGGTATGTGGAAAAGCAAGCAGGTTTTGAGCCGTACGTGGATTGAAAAAGCAATAACCCCTTCAGAACCCAATGTCAATTATGGGTACATGTGGTGGCTTAATAGCAAAGGGAGTAGGAGTTGGGAAGGATTGTCTGAAAGTATTTTTTACGCAGCTGGTTTTGGGGGCAACTTTATTATTATCGATAAAAAAAATGATCTGGTAATAGTAACAAGATGGCTTGAGCCTTCTAAAATTGGAGAGTTCTTGAAAAATGTAAATTCAGCATTACATTAAATACCACATAAAATTTCCGCAGCGCTTTTTAAGGTGTCATCCGTTTTAGCAAAGCAAAAACGCAAATTTTTAGTATCATAATTATCATTGTTAAAAACGGAAATTGGTATAGAGGCAATTTTCTTTTCTTTTATAAGTCGAATGGCAAAATCATAATCATATTCATCCGTTATTTTTGCAAAGTTCAATAATTGGAAATAAGTCCCTTTAGAAGGAACGAATTCAAATCGAGAATCTTTGATCAACGATAAGAATAAATCTCTTTTATCTTGATAGAAACTACTTAACTCCAAGTAATTTTCAGGAGATTTAATATAATCTGTCAATGCTACTTGCATAGGATGATTTACACTAAAAACATTAAACTGATGTACTTTTCTAAACTCTGTAGTCAGCTCTGCCGGCGCAATGCAATAACCCAACTTCCAACCAGTATTGTGAAAAGTTTTTCCAAAGGAAGCAGTGATAAAAGCCCTTTCATAGAGCGCTGGAAATAAGGCGGCCGTTTGATGTTTTTCCCCGTCAAAAATAATATGCTCATAAACCTCATCACTTAATAACAAAATATTAGTGTTTTTTAAGAGTGCTTCTAATTGTAACATGTCAGCATGAGATAAAACTCTCCCCGACGGATTATGAGGTGTATTGATGATGACCATTCTTGTTTTATCTGTAATTAACCCTTTGACTTTTTGCCAGTCAATTTTAAAATCTGAAGGGTCTAATTGAATAGCAATTGGTACACCACCAAAAAGTTCAATAGCTGGCTCATAGCAGTCATATGCCGGCTTAAAAACAATAACTTCATCCCCTTTTCTAACGCTTGCAGCAATCGCCGTAAAAATAGCCTGTGTTGCACCAGCCGTAATGGTGATTTCGCTTTCCGGGTTATATGTGATATTATATAAGCTCTCCATTTTTTCGGAAATGGCTTTTCTAAGACTATATATTCCAGGCATTGGAGCATATTGATTATTCCCTTTTTTCATAGCGGTATTTACAAGGTCAATCAACTTTTTTGATGTATTAAAATTTGGAAATCCTTGAGATAAATTTATTGCTTGGCACTCTGTGGCTAAATTCCCGATTACGGTAAAAATTGTCGTTTTCACGTTAGGGAGTTTAGAATGGAAAGGAATATTCACGTTTTAGATTTTTTTAACCTTTTATGGCAGTTAAACTTCACATAAAGTAACGAAAAGTTTACTAATAACTAAAGCATTTTTTATCTTTGAAAAACAAAAAATTTACTTCGATGAAATTTATTAAAATATTAATTTTATTATTGATCGCTAATGTGTCGGCGCAACAAGGCGGCATGTGGATTCCTTCCCTATTGCAAGGAATGAATGAACAAGAGATGCAGGCGTTAGGCAGCAAATTAAGCGCAAAAGATATTTATGACATTAACAGTTCTAGTTTAAAGGATGCCATCGGACATTTTAACGGAGGATGCACTAGTGAAGTAATTTCACCTCAAGGTTTGATTCTAACTAACCACCATTGTGGATTCAGCCAAATTCAATCACATTCATCTTTAGAAAATGATTATTTGAAAGATGGGTTTTGGGCTATGAATATGAATGAAGAATTGCCGAATGAGGGTCTTTATGTAGAGTTTATTGTTCGAATTGAAGATGTTACAGAAAAGATCCTTGATGGTATAGGCGTGGGGTCAACGGAAACCGAAAGGCAATCAATAATTGATAGCAATAGCAATGCTGTAAGAAAAGCAGTTGTAATTGAGCCTTGGCAAAACACCAAAATAAAAGCTTTTTTTAAAGGGAATCAGTATTTTTTATTTGTAACCGAAAGGTTTGATGACATCCGATTAGTAGGCGCCCCTCCTAGTAGTATAGGCAAGTTTGGATCTGACACAGACAATTGGGTCTGGCCAAGACATACCGGAGATTTTTCTATGTTTAGAATTTATGCAGATAAAAATAATCTTCCGGCTAAATATTCAAAGGAGAATATACCATATACTCCAAAACATTTTTTACCAATATCATTAGACGGTATTTCAGAAGGCGACTTTACAATGGTTTTCGGTTTTCCTGGAAGAACGAATGAATACTTGCCAGCGGTTGCAATTGAACAAATTACCCAAAAGGTAAACCCTACTAATATTGCTATTAGAGAAGCGGCTTTAAAAGTAATAGATGCCAACATGAAAAGGAATGATAAAATTCGAATTCAGTATGCTTCAAAGCAAGCTAGAATTGCTAATTATTGGAAAAAATGGGTCGGCGAAAACCAAGGTATTCTAAAAAGTAATGCCATAGAAAAAAAGAAAGCTTTTGAGAGGGAATATCTCAAAAAAATAAAAGATAAAAAATTAGAAAATAAATACGGTACGCTATTGCCTAAGTTTGATGAATTATATGAGAAATTTGAGTATGTCAATGTTAAAAGGAATAAGTTCAATGAGATTTTTATAAGGAATATCGAATTAATGCAAATGATATTTCGATCAACACAATTGGAATTTGCAGCAATGAGTAGCGAAGAAGCTTTCAATAACGCTAGAGCAGCTTTAATTCCGAGATTAAGAAGCATTCATAAAAATTACAATAAAAATGTAGACAAGGGTGTTTTTCAAGCCACTATGCCATTCTATACATCAAAGGTAGATGCTTCTATATATGACGAAACTAAATTTACTGACCTGGATAGTGCCCTGGTACTTTTCAATGGAAAATCAAATGATGTCCTAGAAAAATTAAATGCAGACGCCGCTTATAAATTTGCTAAACCCTTTATTTTAGAATATTACAGTAAAATTGACCCTGAATTTCAAAGTATCAATTCCGAAATTAATGTGGTACAAAAGCAGTATATGAAATCATTAATGGAAGTAATGCCAAATCAAAGGTATTTTCCAGATGCCAATAGCACACTACGAGTCACCTATGGGCAAGTAAGAGGCTATCAACCCAGAGATGCTGTATACTACAATCCTGTTTCATATTTAGATGGTGTGATGGAAAAATATCAACCGGGCGATTATGAATTTGATGTACCTAAAAAACTGCTAGATTTATATAAGAACAAGGACTATGGGCAGTATGCGGATTCTAATGGAAAGTTGCCGGTTTGTTTTTTAGGCACTAACCATACTACTGGAGGGAATTCTGGTAGCCCTGCAATTGATGCACACGGAAATTTGATAGGCCTAAATTTTGACAGAGTTTGGGAAGGTACAATGAGTGATTACAACTATGATGCAGACATTTGTAGAAACATTATGGTAGATATTCGTTACGTGCTATTTATTGTAGACAAATACGCAGGTGCAAAAAATTTATTAAAAGAAATGACTTTAATACATCCAAAACAATAAAAATTCAAAATCAGTAAATTAATATCATGAAACATTATAAACTTTATTTATTAGTAGCCTTCTTAATAGTGTCGTGTAAGACAGTACAAGAAGCAACAGTACAGGCACCAAAAGAAGCAACACCTGTTTTACAAGACACCAGAGAGATCCAAGGAGGAATGTGGATACCTTCTTTACTGCAAGGTATGAATGAGGTTGAGATGCAGCAGTTAGGTAGTAAAATGACTGCAAAAGATATTTACGATGTCAACAATTCAAGCTTAAAAGATGCAATAGCACATTTTGGAGGTGGCTGTACTTCAGAAATTATTTCTCCAAACGGCTTGCTATTAACAAACCACCATTGTGGTTATGGTATTATTCAATCACATTCTTCACTCGAGCACGATTACTTAAAAGATGGTTTTTGGGCAATGAGTCTTGAGGAAGAATTACCAAATGAAAGTTTGAGCGCAACTTTTATTAAAAGAATAGATGATGTAACTATTGCAGTTTTTGAGGGAGTGACCGACGAAATGGATGAAGCATCAAAAATGAAATTAATCAACCAAAACATACAAAAAGTTAGTAAATCTGCTGTTAAAGAAGAATGGCAAGATGTGAATGTGCGATCGTTTTACAAAGGCCTTCAATATTTATTATTTGTTACGGAGAGGTTTACGGATGTTCGATTAGTGGGGGCACCCCCTACATCCATAGGGAAATTTGGCGCGGATACAGATAACTGGATGTGGCCTAGACATACCGGAGATTTCTCTATGTTCAGAGTATATGCGGATGAAAATAATAAACCGGCAGCCTATTCAATAGACAATGTACCATACAAACCAAAACATTATTTGCCAATTTCATTAGACGGTGTTGAAGAGAGAGATTTTACTTTAGTGTTTGGGTTTCCAGGCCGTACAAATGAATATTTACCGGCCGTCGGAGTGGACCAAATTGTAAATGTTTTAAATCCGGCAAAAATTGAAATTAGAGATAATGCGCTAAAAATAATAGATTCCTATATGCGTAAGGATGCAGATATAAAAATTAAATATGCGTCTAAATTTGCAAGTACTGCAAATTATTGGAAAAAATGGATTGGAGAGAATCAAGGTATTCATCAAACGAAAGCCATTGACAAGAAACATGAATTAGAAAAAGAGTTCAGTAGAATAGTTGAGGAGAAGGATTTAACAGGATATACAACGTTACTATCAGATTTTGAAAAATTGTACAAAGAAATTGAGAGCGTTTCTTTAGCACGTGACTATTGGATTGAAGTAGCATATAGAAACGTTGAATTATTGGGGATTACTTTTAGAGCATACCAACTGGAACAAGCCTTTTTAAGGGGTGGAGAGGAAGGTTTTGAAAAGGCAAGGACAAGAACATTAAATGGACTTCACAGCACTTATAAAAACTACAGCGCCACGGTTGATAAGCCTGTATTTGAAAAACTGGTTGCCTTATATGCAGAAAAAACTCCTGAAGAATACTTGCCTGAAACGTTTAAAGGAATTGATTTCATAGCACTTACTAATGATGTTTATTCAAATTCTAAATTAACGAGTATAGAGGGGGCAGAACAATTGCTTACCGGAACAGCTGAAGAAGTTATTAAAAATCTGAATGAAGACAGAGCTTATTCTTTTGGAAAAGAAATTCATGCTATTTTTTATACTAAAATTGAACCAAAATTTCAAGAGTTAAATATGCAGTTAGTAGCCGTACAGACTAAATACATGAAAGCTTTAATGGAAGTATTTCCTAATAAACGGTTCTATCCGGACGCGAATAGTACCTTGAGAGTAAATTATGGAATGGTGCAAGGTTATGAGCCTAAAGATGGTATTTATTACACCAGTAAGTCTTATTTGAAGGGAGTAATGGAAAAATATGTACCGGGAGATTATGAGTTTGATGTTCCTCAAAAATTACAAGACCTCTATAAGTCAAAAGATTTCGGACAGTACGGTGAAAATGGTAAAATGCCAATTAATTTTTTATCTACAAATCATATGACGGGGGGAAATTCTGGAAGTCCGATGGTTGATGCAAATGGAAATTTAATCGGTTTGGCTTTTGATACTACCTGGGAAGGCACCATGAGTGATCTGCATTTTGATGCCGATATTGTTAGGAGTATCTCTGTTGATATCCGTTATGTATTATTTATAATTGATAAATATGCAGGAGCAAAACATCTCATTGACGAAATGACCTTGGTACACCCTAAAAACAAATAAAAGATTCAACCAAAAATCTAACAAAAATAAAAGCCTAAGTTTTTTACTTGGGCTTTTATCATTTAAAAGATTTTTTAAAATAATATACCAGCCCTAGAAAGATTTGTTTTACCAATAAAAGAGAAAGTACCTTCAATGTTTTTAAATGATTTATTCTTTAAAAATGACCAATATCATTGACTTTTGTAGTTAAATGTTAGAACTTAAGGTGAATAATAAGGAAATAACTTTAAGTCTATGAAAAATGAAAAAAAAATTACTAGTACTCACCATGTTTATGATTTGCTATATAAGCTTTTCACAAAACACCTATGTGCCTGATGATAACTTTGAACAGGCCTTAATCGACCTTGGTTATGATTCAGGCTTATTAGATGATTATGTTCCAACCGCGAATATTAATACAGTTACTGAATTAAATATATCAGGAAAAAACATTTCTAACCTTGCCGGAATTGAAGATTTTATTCAATTAACAGAATTAAATTGTTCTGGAAACTTGCTATCTAGCCTGGACGTAAGTCAAAATACCTTACTAACTAATTTGAATTGTTCGAATAACTTATTAACTAGTTTCGATATCAGTCAAAACGGAGCAATGTTAGAGTTAAATTGTTCTAACAACCTACTGACCAATTTAAATGTAAGTCAATCTTCTAGCCTAATGACAGTACTGAATTGCTCCTACAATCAATTAGGTGATATTGATCTTAGTCTTCTTACAAAGTTAGCTGAATTAAGATGTAGTAATAATCAATTATCTGATTTAGATGTAAGTGTTAATGATGAATTATCTTTACTTTATTGCGGGATGAATAAATTAACAACTTTGGAATTAAGGCAAAATATTTTATTAGAATATTTTTGGTGTAATTCAAATGACTTAACCACTTTAGATATCAAAAATGGATATAATACTATCATACTTGATTTTGTAGCTGTAAACAACCCCAACTTGACTTGTATTGAGGTTGATGATGAAACGTATTCCACTAATACATGGTTTAATATAGATGCTCAAACTTCTTTTAGTGAAGATTGTAGTGCTTTAGATGTGGACGATTATGTATTGGCAGGGTTTAACATGTACCCCAACCCATCATTTGACATTATTACAATTAGTATACAAGAAGAAGCTAATTATAGGATAGTAAATTTAAGCGGTCAAGTTTTGAAGAACGGACATTTATATTTTGGAGATAATATGCTAAATATTTCACAGTTATCAGATGGGTTATATTTTATGAACATAACAACGGATAAAGGATTTATTTGTCAAAAAATAATGAAGCAGTAAAAATAAAAAACCCCAAGCAGAATGCTTGGGGTTTTACGTTATAACATATTTTTAAAATCAGGGATTATATTACCCTTTTAAACTTGCACTCAAATATTCCCTATTCATTCTGGCAATATTATCTAATGAAATACTTTTTGGACATTCTACTTCACAGGCGCCCGTATTGGTACAGTTACCAAAGCCTTCTTCATCCATTTGTTTTACCATATTCAATACACGTTGTGTAGCTTCTACTTTTCCTTGAGGTAATAAGGCGAATTGAGAAACTTTAGCAGCCACAAATAACATGGCACTTGAGTTTTTACAACTAGCAACACAGGCTCCACATCCTATACAAGCTGCG
>UPTN01001394.1_pt1 | contig 10731 bp, 6 predicted proteins | sample 2160111 | NCBI WGS metagenome assembly UPTN01 (sample SAMN06265058, study PRJEB28932) | marine metagenome | isolation source: Columbia River Estuary | place: USA:Columbia River Estuary, USA | collected 2014-05-05 | reverse complement strand
TGAAGCTCCAAGAATGGTGAATCAACAAGGTGGGCAAATAAGAATATTCATGCCGCGATACGGAAATATAAATGAAAGAAGACACCAATTACATGAGGTAATTAGACTTTCTGGAATTAATTTAGTGATAAATGATCTTGATATGCCGTTAATTATTAAAGTGGCTTCTATACCTAAGGAACGTATTCAAGTTTATTTTATTGATAATGATGAATATTTCAAACGCAAAGCTACGTTAACAGATGAAGATGGAAACTTGTTTCCAGATAATGATGAACGCGCTATCTTTTTTGCTAAAGGCGTCATCGAAACGGTTAAAAAATTAAATTGGTCTCCAGATATTATTCATGTTCATGGTTGGCTAGCTTCGTTGCTGCCTTTATATCTAAAAGAATATTATAAAGATGAGCCTTTATTTAATGAGAGTAAAATAGTTACATCTATATACAATCAAAGCTTTGATGGTGCGTTAAACAAAAACATGTCTAGCAAAGTAAAGTTTGATAATATTACTGGAAGTGCTATTGACATACTTGAAAAACCTACTTTTAATAATTTAATGAAAGTAGCCATTGACTATTCTGACGCTTTGATCGTTGGTTCAGAAGAATTGCCAAAAGTGATTGAAGAACACCTAAAAGACTCAGGGAAACCAGTATTAGATTATAAAAGCAAAGATGAATTTAGTGAAGCCTATACTAACTTTTACAATACAGAAGTGTTAAGCTAAAAGCATCCAATTGACTATGAAAAAGATGATAAAAGGCCTTAAAATAATATGCGCAATGCTAGCTATAACATTAGCATTTGTAGCATGTGACAAAGACTATAGCTCTGTAAAAAGTGATATTGAAGGATTAGAAAATTTTAATACAGATTCTAAAAAATTTCCAATTGTAGCATTTAATAAAAAATCAAAACCGATTCAAACCAGTGAGTTGTCTGCAAACGTATTGGGTGTTTATAAAGGAAATATCTATGGATTAACAACAGCAAGTGTGGTTAGTCAAATAGTCCCAACTCGTTTTAACCCGAATTTTGGTATAGAACCAGAATTAGAATCGGTAATACTCACTATTCCTTATTTTGCTACAAATGAAGGCCCAGATGACAGTGATTCAGAAAGTACATTATATTCTATGGAGGAAAAAGATTCTTTATTTGGAAATGCTCCAATAAAATTATCGATATATAGAAATAATTATTTCTTAAGAGATTTTAATCCTGAAAATGCCGAAGAATCTCAAAAGTATTATTCGAATGCTAATTCAACAATAGATTTCGACAGTCATTTAGGCGAATTATTATATGTCGATGAAGACTTTTTTCCTAGTGATTCAGAAATCATTATAACAGAAATAAACGAAGAGGGAGAAGAAGAAATATCCCAAAGGATAGCGCCAAGTTTACGTGTTGAGCTATTAAACCCTGGAGGTGATTTTTGGGAAAACCTTTTGTTTTTTAATGATGACAGCGAAACGTCTCATCCAGAATTAAGCAATTCAAATAATTGGAAAGAATACTTTAGAGGCTTATACTTTAAAACTGAAACTATTGATAATAATGGCCATATGTTAATGCTTAATTTTGGTGTAGCTAATATTGTCGTTAATTACTCATACCAATTAGACGAAGAGTCTGATGAGCGAGACGATGGTTTTTTAAGTTTTAATTTTAATGGGGTCCGTTTAAATATGTTGGAAAATGACCCTGCTAATACTGTGATTGATAATGCGGATGCCGCAGCTAATGAAGTAGAAGGTGACGAAAATTTATTTTTAAAAGGGGGCGAAGGATCAATGGCCATTATAGATTTATTTAATGGTGACGTTTTTGATGATGAATTAGGTGTTGATGTTCCCGCTTTTGATTATTTTATGAGTAAAAAGGAACAGTGGTTAATTAATGAGGCTAACCTTGTTTTTTATTTAGATCAAGGACAGGTTAACGGTCAAGAATCGGACCGTGTTATGTTATATGACTTAAATAGCAATTTACCTGTAATAGATTATTTTATTGATGGTTCAACTAATACTTTTGACCCGGTAAATTCTAAAATAAACCATGCTAGAGTTCTTGAACGCGATGAAGATGAAAATGGTGTTAAATATAAAATTCGATTAACCGAACACATAAATAGCATTTTTATAAGAGATTCAACGAATACTAAACTTGGCTTAATTTTATCAACTAATGTTAATGAGATTTTCCCAGCTTGTCTTTTAGATAGTGACGATGATACTATAACAAACGTGCCCTCTGGCTCTGTTATGTCTCCAAAAGGAACGATATTGCATGGTAGTAATGAAAATGTTGTTGAGGCAAAAAGAGCACAATTAGAAATTTTTTATACTGAACCCGAAAACTAACAAACTATGTGTGGAATTGTAGGATATATTGGTCATAGAGAAGCTTACCCTATTATTTTAGAAGGACTTAAACGTTTAGAATATAGAGGCTATGATAGTGCTGGAATAGCGCTTTTTGACGGCACAGATTTAAAAGTGTCAAAGACCAAAGGTAAAGTTGCCGATCTACAAAATCGATTAGAAAATGAAATTTCCATACACGGAAACCTAGGTATTGGCCATACACGTTGGGCCACTCATGGTGTTCCTAATGATGTAAATTCACATCCACATTATTCTAATTCTGGAGAACTCGTTATTATACACAACGGAATCATAGAAAATTATGATGCCCTAAAAACGGAGTTAACTAAAAGAGGCTACGTTTTTAAATCAGATACAGATACAGAGGTTTTAATAAATCTTATTGAAGATATTAAGTTAAAAGAAAATGTAAAGCTTGGTAAAGCCGTACAAATAGCCCTTAATCAAGTAGTAGGCGCTTATGCAATTGCTGTTTTTGACAAAAACAAACCGGACGAAATTGTTATTGCTCGTCTTGGAAGCCCTTTAGCAATTGGTGTTGGTGAAGGTGAGTTTTTTATTGCTAGTGATGCTTCTCCATTTATTGAATACACAAAAAATGCTATTTATCTTGAAGATGAAGAAATGGCTATTGTGAGAATTAACAAAGGTATTAAAATACGAAAAATTAAAGATGATTCTCTTGTAGCTCCATATATTCATGAGCTGCAAATGAATTTAGAGCAAATTGAAAAAGGTGGATATGAACACTTTATGCTCAAAGAAATATTCGAACAACCCGATGCTATTAGAGATACTTATAGGGGTCGTCTCTTGGTAAAAGAGGGTATTATTAGAATGGCAGGTATTGATGATAATATTGAAAAATTCGTAAATGCAGATAAAATAACTATAGTTGCCTGTGGTACATCATGGCATGCAGGTTTGGTTGCTGAATATATTTTTGAAGACTTAGCGAGAATACCTGTTGAAGTTGAGTATGCTTCAGAATTTAGATATAGAAACCCAGTAATTGGCGAGAACGATGTCGTTATTGCTATTTCTCAATCTGGTGAAACTGCAGATACATTAGCGGCAATTAAACTTGCAAAACAAAATGGTGCCTTTGTATTTGGAGTATGTAATGTTGTAGGCTCGTCAATTGCTAGAGAGACACACGCTGGAGCATATACGCACGCTGGTCCAGAAATTGGAGTTGCCTCTACAAAAGCGTTCACGACACAAATTACATTGTTGACCTTAATAGCTTTAAAATTAGCAAAAGAAAAAGGTAAAATAACTAATTCTAATTATCGTTATCACTTACAAGAATTAGATTTAATTCCCGAAAAGGTATCAAAAGCATTATTATCGGATGCACATATTAAAACAGTTGCTAATACTTACAAAGATGCTAAAAACTGTTTGTATTTGGGACGTGGCTACAATTTCCCTGTAGCACTTGAAGGTGCTCTTAAATTAAAAGAGATCTCTTATATACATGCTGAGGGCTATCCCGCTGCTGAAATGAAACATGGCCCAATTGCTTTAATTGATGACCAAATGCCAGTTTTTGTAATTGCGACCAAAAAAGGGCATTATGAAAAAGTAGTTAGTAATATTGAAGAGATCAAATCTAGAGCTGGAAAAATAATTGGTATCGTTACCGAAGGTGATGTTAATGTTAAAAACTTGGCGGACCACGTCATTGAGGTTCCTGAAACCTTAGAATCACTAACACCATTATTGACTACAATTCCTCTGCAATTATTATCGTATCATATTGCAGTAATGTTAGATAAGAATGTCGACCAACCTCGTAATTTGGCTAAATCTGTTACCGTTGAGTAATAATTTCTAAATTTTACATATCAATAAAAAAAGCCTTTATTTTATAGAATGCTTTAATTTATTCCTTGGTTTTTTGTTAAAACACTATTATGTTGGCATAATTTAAAAAGAATCTATCTCAAGTTTTAATATTAATTAATTATATTGCCCCAATTAATTAACCCTAAAACTAAAAAATGAGAACAATTCTTTCAATTGTATTGTTGTTTTTTTGCGGAATTACTTTTGCACAAACAACGATAACTGGAACTGTAGTAGATGACAACGGTTTACCTATCCCTAGTGCTAACATTATTATTATAGATGCTTCAGTGGGTACAGTTACCGATTTTGACGGTCAATTTACTTTAAAGGTGGATCAAAATCCTCCTTTTACGATACAAGCAAGTAGTATAGGCTTTTCGTCTTCTTCGCAAGAAGTGACATCAAACAACCAAATTTTAGATTTCATTCTAAAGGAAGGAACATCTTTAGATGAAGTTGTAATTTCAGCCTCAAGGACTCCAGAACGTATTTTTGAGTCTCCAGTAACTGTTGAACGCTTTGGTTTAAAAGAAATTAAAAATACCGCTTCAGAAGATTTTTATGGTGGGCTTGAAAACTTAAAAGGTGTAGATGTTAATGTAAATAGTTTAACATTTAAGTCTATTAACACAAGAGGTTTTTCGACTTTCAGTAATAATCGATTTATGCAACTGGTTGACGGAATGGATAATTCAACTCCAGCTTTAAACTTTCCTATCGGAAATCTAGTAGGAATGATTGAAACTGATGTTCAGAGTGTAGAGTTACTTCCTGGTGCATCTTCAGCTTTATATGGTGCAAATGCTTTTAATGGAATTTTATTCATGCGAAGTAAAAATCCTTTTGACTTTGAAGGGATTAGTGGTTATATTAAACAAGGAATTACTTCACAAGATGCAGGTGGCGACAATAGCTATACCGATGTTGGTGTTAGGATGGCTCATAAATTCTCAGATCATTTTGCGGCAAAAGTAAATTTTGGATGGCTAAAAGGGACAGACTGGGTTGCTAATAATATTGATGGTAAGCCAGGTACTGGTAGCACAAGAGCTAGCTTAGGTTATGATGGATATAATGTATTTGGTGATGAAGTTGCAACAAATATTAGAGCCGCTGCCGGTGGTGCTGGTATTGTTCCAGATGTTATTGTGAGTAGAACCGGATATAACGAAAGTGATTTAACAGATTATAATGCCGAAAGTATTAAAGCAGATTGGGGATTGTATTTACGTCCTTGGGCTAACGATTTTGAAATCTCATATGTTGGTAAAGTCGGTACAGGATCAACTATTTATCAGGGATCAAACAGATATAATATTGATAATTTCTTTCAACAACAACATAAAATTGAATTCAGAAATGATAATTTCTTCTTAAGAGGGTATGTTGTTGCCGATAAAGCAGGAGACTCTTATGATATGACTGCAACTGGTATTCAAATAAATAGAGCCTGGAAGAGTGATGCAGACTGGTTTGGAGATTATATCAATACTTATGTTATTTCTACTCTAGGTGGTCTTGATGCGACAGCATCGCATGCCGCTGCGAGAGCACAAGCTGAGTCTGGACGCTATTTACCAGGCACGCCGCAATTCGAGCGCGCATTTAACAAAACGATTAATGATCCAGACATATTAACGGGTTCTAAATTTCAAGATGCCTCTAAATACTATCATTCAGACGCAAATTATAATTTTAGTCATTTAATCGACTTCGCAGAAATTCAAGTAGGTGGATCATTTAGACAATATAGTTTAAACTCTTCAGGTACGATTTATACTGATTCTGATGGACCAATTAATTATAATGAATATGGAATGTATGCCCAGATTCAAAAAAATCTAGATTTGAATGAAAACATGGATTTAAAAATAACAGCTTCTGCACGTTATGATAAATCTGAATTTTTTGATGGTTTCGTGTCACCCAGAGTATCTTTGGGCTTAACAGTAAATGAAGATCATAATATTAGAGCTTCTGTGCAAACAGGTTTTAGAAATCCAACAACACAAGATTTATTTATTGGTTTAAATGCCGGACCATACGTTTTAATTGGTTCAGCACCAGATAACCTTGATCGTTACGTAAGAACCTTTAATAATGTTAATAACCCAGGTCAACCAGGATCAATAACACAATCTGCTGGAGCGGCGTATCAGAATTCTTTTTCCAAAGCATCAGTAACTGCATATATAGCAAGTGGTAGTACGCCTGGAACGAGAGACGCTAGTCTGTTACAAGTTGGTAACCCAGAAATTGTAAAACCAGAACAAGTAACTGCTTTTGAAGTTGGATATCGTGGAAAACTAAACCGAGTTGTTCTTGATATGAGCGTGTATTACAATTCTTATAAAGATTTTATTTCCAATGAGAGCGTTATTGCTCCATTATATGGTGTCGTTGGTGATAATTCATTATCCATTGATGCTATCAATTTTAGTGACACTAAAGAATATCAAACATATACTAATTCAAGTGCCACTGTAAATTCTTATGGAGGATCAATTGGATTATCAACCAAAGTCTTTGGAAACTATAATTTGGGTGCGAATTACACGTATGCTAAACAAGATTTTGATCAAGCAAAAAATCCTGATTTTAGAACAAGTTTCAATACACCAGAACATAAAGTGAAAGCTAGTTTTGGTAATACTGAAGTATTTAAAAACTTTGGATTCAATTTAGCATGGAGATGGAGTGATTCTTATTTTTGGCAAGCCACATTTGGTGATGGTGATGTTCCTTCTTATCATACCGTAGATGCACAGTTAAGTTATTCCCTTCCAAAATTTAAATCTCTAATTAAAATTGGAGCGACTAATGTGCTAGGAGATGAATATTTCACAGCTATTGGAACTGGAAATATCGGATCAATCTATTACGCCTCAATAGTAATTAATAACTTATAAGAACATGAAAACGACAATTATGAATACAAAATATATCTTGCTGGCGGCCATCTTAATAGGTTTTACAGCGTGTAATAGTGATGATGACTCATCAAACTCAAGCGAAGCGCTTCCGCCACTTACAGCGGGCACTGCAAATTTATCTAATTATGTTTCTATAGGTAACTCTTTAACAGCAGGATTTACAGATAATGCCTTGTTTATTGCAACTCAAGAAAATTCATTTCCAAATACGCTAGCACAAAAATTTGCCTTAGTTGGAGGGGGTGCTTTTACGCAACCTCTAATGAATGATAATTATGGCGGATTATATGCTGGGGGACAACCAATTATAAACCCTGTAACTGGAGAGATATTGTTTAAACCAAGATTAGTAACAACAGGAGGTGCACCAGTTCCTTTAGAATCAGTTATTGGTCCTGTTACAGTAAGTACAGATATCGTTTTAAATAACCCGACTGGACCCTTTAATAATATGGGTGTCCCTGGTGCTGCTAGTTTTCACTTTAGAGCACCTGGCTATGGTAATCTTGCAAATTTATCTGTTGGACTAGCTAATCCTTACTTTATAAGAATGACTGGAACAACACCAGACGCTACTATTATGGAGTTAGCTTTAGCGCAATCACCTTCATTTGTTTCCTTATGGATTGGTGCAAATGATGTCTTAGGTTATGCTACAGGCGGCGCTTCATCTTCTGGACCGACACCGCAGCCTGTTTTTGATGGTTCTCTAAGTGCAATTATGAATGATTTAGACGGTACCCAAGGAGTTATGGCAAATGTGCCTTATATTACAACTATACCATTTTTTAATACAGTACAACATAACGAATTAGACCCAAACAATCCAGCTTTTGGATCGCAAATCCCAACATTAAATGCAACTTTTGCAGCTTTAAATGGGGCTTTTGCCTTTTTAGGTAAACCGGAAAGATCGATAACATTTTCTGAAACTGAAAACAGTCCTATGGTTATCTATGATGAATCTTTAGAAAATATTCAAGCATCATTGTTTTCAGTATTAGTTGGTGGTGGATTAGATGTGCCTACAGCTGGTGTATTATCTGCTCAATTCGCACAATCAAGACAAGCTACTGAAGATGATTTATTTACGCTTACAAGTTCATCTGTGATTGCAACCCTTAACGAAGACCGTTTTACGACTTTAGTAACAGCGGGTGTTCCGGCTGAAACAGCAGGGCGGTTATCGGTTAATGGCGTAACATTTCCTATGGAAGACCAATGGGTACTCATACCTAGTGAACAGGATGAAATAAAAACAGCAATAGATGGCTTTAATGCCACGCTGCAATCTTCTGCAAACGCTGCAGGTTTTGGCTTTGTTGATGCTAATGCCATATTTACACAAATGGCTAATGGTGGTTATGCAGATGGTGATTTTATTTTAACTGCCGACCTAGTTTCAGGTGGTGCTGTATCATTAGATGGTGTTCATCCAACGTCAAGAGGTTACGCTTTAGTCGCTAACGAAATGATGAAAGCTATTGATGCCACTTATGGTTCTAACTTTGAGGCATCAGGTAATTTAATTGACATTGGAGATTATCCAACAAACTACTCACCATTACTTCCATAAACAATTAGAAATATATAATAAAAACGTCTTCAAATAGAAGGCGTTTTTTTATGCTCAAAAAAGCCAAAAAAATTAATGCACTTTTTAAATTAATCTCCTATATTTGCAGCGCGAAAAAACAGTTGTTTTTCGTATAAAAATTATACCAATTCTTTAAATAAAAAAGTAATGTCAACAGTTACAGGTAAAGTTGCTCAAATAGTAGGTCCAGTTATCGATGTCGAATTCGCTGCTGGTTCTGAACTTCCAAAGATTTATGATTCATTAGAAATTAAGAATTCTGATGGTTCTATTTTAGTTCTTGAAGTACAATCTCACATTGGTGAAGATACGGTTCGTACAATTGCAATGGACTCTTCAGATGGTTTAAGTAGAGGGACAGAAGTAACTGTTACTGGTGCACCGATACAAATGCCAATTGGAGAAGATGTTTACGGTCGTCTATTTAATGTAATTGGAGATGCTATTGATGGTCTTGGAGATTTACCTAAAGCTGGTGAAGCTGGGTTACCAATTCACAGACAAGCACCTAAATTTGAAGATTTATCAACCTCAACTGAAGTCTTATTTACTGGTATTAAAGTAATTGATCTTATTGAGCCTTATGCAAAAGGTGGTAAGATTGGTTTATTTGGTGGTGCTGGTGTAGGTAAAACAGTTTTAATTCAAGAGTTGATTAATAATATCGCGAAAGGTCATGGTGGTCTTTCTGTTTTTGCCGGAGTTGGTGAAAGAACGCGTGAAGGAAATGATTTACTTCGTGAAATGTTAGAATCTGGAATTATCAAGTATGGTGATGATTTTATGCATTCTATGGAAGAAGGTGGATGGGATTTATCTAAAGTTGATAAATCAGGAATGAAAGAATCTAAAGCGACTTTTGTATTCGGACAAATGAATGAGCCTCCAGGGGCACGTGCTCGTGTAGCACTATCTGGTTTAACTATCGCTGAATATTTTCGTGATGGTGCTGGTGAAGGACAAGGAAAAGATGTCCTTTTCTTCGTAGATAACATCTTCCGTTTTACTCAAGCTGGTTCTGAGGTATCTGCATTATTAGGTCGTATGCCTTCTGCGGTAGGTTACCAACCAACATTAGCAACAGAAATGGGTGCGATGCAAGAGCGTATTACATCAACAAAAAGAGGTTCTATTACATCTGTACAAGCGGTTTACGTACCTGCAGATGATTTAACAGATCCTGCACCTGCAACGACATTTGCTCACTTAGATGCGACAACAGTATTATCTCGTAAAATTGCAGAGTTAGGTATTTATCCTGCGGTTGACCCATTAGATTCTACATCACGTATTTTGACTGCTGATATTTTAGGAGCTGAGCATTATGATTGTGCACAACGTGTCAAGGAGTTATTGCAACGATATAAAGAATTACAAGATATTATTGCCATTTTAGGTATGGAAGAATTATCTGAAGAAGATAAAATGGCTGTAGGTAGAGCAAGACGTGTACAACGTTTCCTATCTCAACCGTTCCATGTTGCTGAACAATTTACAGGTCTTAAAGGTGTTTTAGTTGATATTAAAGAAACTATAAAAGGTTTTAATATGATTATGGATGGTGAGTTAGATCACTTACCAGAAGCTGCATTTAACCTTAAAGGAACTATCGAAGAAGCTATGGAAGCTGGAGAGAAAATGTTAGCAGAAGCTTAATATTAAATTTCAAAAAACATGTATTTAGAAATTGTATCCCCTGAAGCCACTTTGTTTAGTGGAGAAGTAACAAGTATTGCTGTTCCTGGTGTGAATGGTGAATTTGAAATGCTAAAAAATCACGCGCCTATTGTTTCTCTTTTAAAATCAGGGCATGTTAAAATTTTTGGTGATATTACCTTAGAAGAAGACGTTCAAGATAAGTTTACTAAAGGAAACGATAGAGGTATATGGTTAGCTATCAATTCTGGGACTATTGAAATGAAAGATAATAAAGTTATTGTTTTAGCAGATTAAG
>UPTN01001392.1_pt1 | contig 10737 bp, 14 predicted proteins | sample 2160111 | NCBI WGS metagenome assembly UPTN01 (sample SAMN06265058, study PRJEB28932) | marine metagenome | isolation source: Columbia River Estuary | place: USA:Columbia River Estuary, USA | collected 2014-05-05 | reverse complement strand
CGCTACCCTCTACGATGTTGCGGTCTGCGCTTTGAGCTGTGGTAACGTCGCCACTTACGACAAATGCCTTAACGGCGTTCTCTTGCCCTTGTATGCTTTGCTGTATTGCGTTGCTCTCGCTACCCTCTACAAGATTAAACGCTGGAGCCTCTGCTCCGCCCTCTGCGCCTCCGCCTAGTTGTGGAGTTCCTCCGCCTGCGCCTCCTTTACCTAGAGCTGCTAGTCCTTTTGCTAAAGCAATACCAGAGGTTGCGACTCCTATACCTGCCGCTAGTTTTGTGCTAGCTATATCTTTAATTAACAAAGGCACGTCCGCAATTTTTGCAGGGTTTGGAAACGTACCTATAAAAGCAGGGATTGCAGCGTATGCCGCTTTTCTTTCTGCTATACTTCTAGAGGCTGCCATAATGGTTTGAGCTATCCCTACGGCGTTGTCTGCTATTAATGCCGTTGCCTGTAGTGCTTTATTTTCCCCTGCAAGAGACGATAAAATTCCGATACCTGCTTTAGTGTGGTCTATAGTAGCGTCCTCAATTGCTCTTTTAGATTCCTCGAAAGCTTGTTTTTCTGCTAACTCTTTGGCGTTTCTCTCTCGTATACCTGCAAGCCTTGCGTCGTAATTATCGGACTCTCTTTTTATACGAGCCTCTTCGTCTAGTATAGCTTGGTCGTCCTTTGCTTTTTTCTCTGCGTCTATTGCGTCTTGCGCAGCTTTTGCCTCTGCGTTTAAAGCTAGTATCTGGCTAGTTACCTCTTTAGCCTTTGTAAGTTTTGCAGTCTCTAGATTTATTAGGTTTGCTCTTAGTTGCGCCTCTTCGTCTAGGTCTTCTTTTGTACTTCCGCCTAGAGCGTTCTCTGCTATTTTAGCCTCTAGTCTAAGCTTTGCGGCTGTGATTTCTTTTTGAGTTATCTCGTCTTCGATACGTCCTGCCTCTTTTAAAAACTCGATTCGCTCCTCTGTAGAAAATTTCTCTTTGTCTATTGCTTGCTCTAATAACTTAGCTCGCTCTCTGTTTGCTATAGCTCTATCTACTATTAAAGCTCTGTCTAGTTTGTCGGCTGCTGCTCTTTGGTTTGCGATTATACCTGCCATTCTAACCTCCTCTGTCATTTCTGTAACTAGGTCTTTTGTTGCTCCTGCGAGCGCCTGCGTTGCTTGGACTAAAGGATTTGTTTGTACTAACAATTTATTAGCGCCCTCTGCCGCATCTTCTAGCGCACCGCTAAAGTCTCCGCTAAATGCTTTCTTTATAGCACTACCTAATAAACCTAGTCCGTCCGTTACTAGCGTTATCTGGTCGGTTACATATTCCTTTATAGAATCTCGAAAATCTTTAAAAACTTTTTGAGGCTTTGTAAAAACGTCAATTAATAGAGTTCCTAGAGATGCAAGCCTGTCAATAAAAACGGCGGTAACTGCGCCAATCATGCTCATTAATTTAGCAAACTTATTTTGCCCCTCCTCTGTGCTAGTAAAGGCTGCGGTAACTGCTCCGATTGCAATTATAAGCAAGCCTATACCACTCGCAGCGATAGCACCTTTTAAAGTTCTAAATCCTAGTATAACAGATTTTACCCCTTTAACCATACCTTTAAAACCTGTAATAGCTCCGCCCGTCATTTTATCGAGCGAATCTGTTAGAGTGTTAGTAGATTCGTTAACGTCTCCTACCTCTTTATCTAGCTTTTTGGTTTCTTTTGTTAAATCCTCTACGCCTTTTTTTGCGTCGTCGTCGTCTAGCGTTAACTTTACTTTTACCTCTTTCATTATCTTTTAGCTTTTATAATTCGTTTTACTTTTCGTTTTAATCCTCTCCAAGTTATTACCATCTCGTTTTTACCCTTTGCTATCTCCACGAAATCCCCTGCGCCGTAAAACTCTCCTCGTCTTAGTATATCGATTACCTCTGTAATGTGGTTACTCATTTTGTACTATTGTTATATCTGTTGTTATTGAATCCTTTACATATCGTATTATCATAGAGCGAGATCCAGACGGCGACGCCCACTCGTCTACGGATATAGTCGCTAGGTTGTTAGCCGTTCCCTCTACGCCCGTAGTTATCCAAGACGTACCGCTACCGTCTGCTATTTTTGTAACCGTATAGCTCTCTATAAATTCCACGTTAAAAGACATATCCGTTGCCCACCTTTCAATATTGATAATAGACGGAATGTATACTTTATTTTGTAGGGTAGTATCAAAGCCGTTTATTAGTTCTAACTTTGTTAAGCCGTTTAAGAGGTTATAAGAGTACTTATTTATCCTGTAGTCTATTTCTCCGATTGCTATAACATCGTTTAACTCGAGCCTTGTAACTATCTGTATAGGCAAGTTTGCGGTATACATAAACGTCCGACGCTTTAGTTCAAAGATTGCCGTAACATAATCCTTGTAATGTATACTATATAAATTATTGACTAAGCTCTCTCCCGTAAAGTTGCTAAACTCCGCCTCAAATAGATTTGCATAAACAGGCGCTACAGGACCAAAATGATGAATCGGTATAATTAACTCCGTATTTAAAACAACGTCCGCCGCTAAGTCGTTAACAAATCTTATAGGCGTTGCTGAAATATCTTGTTTTGATGTGTAATGTAATACCGCTTTAGGTACGACTTGGTTTAGATTATCGTCTAGTATTACGCCCGTCTGTATGTTTGTATTTGTACCTACTATTGCGTCGTCTTGCTCTACTAATCTCTCAAAGTATATCTGCTCAAATGGTAGCTTTACCTCTAGCGTATCGCCGTCTATTAATTTCTTAGGCGTCAAGCTCTCGTATACATTTACAAGCGATGCTCCGTAGCCTTGTCCGTCGGCAGCTCTCTTTTTAAACTCCATGTTTAAAATAGTACTTGGCTCTTCAAACTCGAAAGCAATACGTTTTAAAAGCTCGCCTCTGTCTACGTCAAACTTTGCGAAATCTATATATTTAGTTGCGTCGTATCTTTGCCCTTGAGCGTAGTAAGAATCCAAAGTATTAACGTAGATACTGCCGTCGTCTTTTGGAATTGCTACGAGCTTAAACATATTAAAAATGCCCTTGAGAAAGTCAACGATTTTTAACTCTGGCATCTCGTCGCCTATCACTACTTTATTAACTAGAGTTTGAGCTGCTCCTGTGGTTACGTCGCTAGGCGAAAATGTAGAGCCAACTTGTTTAACTATTGAAACCTCAGATGTAAACTCTATTTTAGAATTACTCTTTACGTGGCACGTAAAGTTGAAAGTAGTCGTACCACTCGGAGAAAACAAGCTAGTACCTATCGAGATTATACCGTCGCCGTTACCCCATTGCGTCCTATCCCAAGCGTAAACGTCCTCATTTGTATCTGCGTTTCTAACTATAAAAGTATAGGGTACATCTTCGTAACCAGAGGCAGGGGTAATCTTGTTACCTATTGCAAACCTTGTATTTGTAACTCTGTCCGTTACAAAAGTACCGACGTTAGTAGTTAAATTTATATAAGTCTCTGAGCCTGTAGTAAAGTCTACAATCTCCTCGCCGCCACCTATCGCCACTCTATCGTCTGCCTTGAGCCAAAGATATTGTTTCTCAAACTCTGTAGTGCTAAAAAAATCCCTAGAAAATACTATAGGATTATCATATATAAACGAGTTGTATCTGGTCTCTATTGCATCGATTATTTTAGATAGCTTTACGCTAGGTCTAAGATCGCTCCACACTACACCCGTAGCGTGTGAGGTACTCGCTCCGTTTGCTATGTTTATAGTCGTAGCGTCTACGTCATGCGCTCCAGAATGGCTGTTATAAAAATAACGCTTGTTAGCCATTAAAGTATAAACGATGTCGCCGTTAAGTAGGTCGCCCTCTAGTCCGTCGATTACGTTGTCGCTCGTCCAGTCGTGGTCTAGCGTTGGGAATGCTAAATCACTCAGCATATCCTCGCCTATTGTATCCGAGATGTTAGGCAGATTACCAAAGAAATTTATTGTATAACTCTCAAGCCTACCCTTTACTATATTACACTTGTTTAGCCTCCACTTTCCGAGCTTGAAAGGTACGCCGTCAATATCAATACTACCCTCTACTTTACTCCTAGCATCGAATCCGTTATCTATAGACGCATTATACCAATGTTTAAACAAGCGATTGTTGTTTTTACTAGCGGGTACTGTAAAACTCTTAGAGTAATCGCCTGTATTTTTAGTAATATCGCTCACGTCTAAAACAGAGCTAACAATATCCACGCTCTCGTCTGCGTATTGGTCTAGTAATTCGCCGTTAATAAATAGGTTAACCATGCTTATATGTTGTTTATTTCGTTGTAACTCATTTCGAAAGTCATAGTATAGTTAATTAGCCTATCGTTTTGCCTTGTCTTGAATTTCTGCGAGGTCTTTTTTATGTTTAAAGGCGTGTAAGTTGTACCGTTATAGCTCCAGATTCGCTCTGTTAATAGTATTTGCTTGAGTACTTCGTTCATATCCTCGTCAAGCCAACCCGTCTCCGCCGTTAATGTAGTGCGACCTTGCACGCCATACCTAACAAACTGATGAAATCCGTCCGACGCTTGCCCTCTGTTAGTCTCGAAACTACTATCCGTTACGTCTATAGTCTCCTCTTGCTTTTTAAAGAATGTAAAACTCTGCAATGCGCCATCTTTATTTTGAAAAAATACGTCTAACGGAGTATACTTACACTCGTCTGTCAAGTTTAACGTAGTGGTTTGACCTTGCCAGACTATCTCTATATAAGCCTCGTCTACAGCTAGAGATAACTCTACCCAAAGGTATTGTACAATCTCGCTACTCTCGTCCGATAGCGCAGGCGTAGCCGAGTAATTTATTTCTAAAGATGGATAAGACTTAACGGTTACAGCGCTAGAGGTTGCCCCCGTAGGCACGTAGATAGGAAACACAAAGTTTCCCTCTCGATTTACTTTATACTCTTGAGGATTTAAAAGCGTTTGATTAGACACCGCCGTTACATTTCGCCCCTCGTTTCCGTAAGCATATCCTAGCGTCATTATCTGAGTAGTCTCATGGTACAACGTAGCAACTGCATCATAGGTTACGTAAGTATATACCCATTGTTGGTTATTGCCGTCTATTAATTGTATACCCGTCGAAAGCGTAGGGCTAGGCTCTGTAAATTCGATATAGTCTTGAATTATAGCGTTTATGTTTATACTATGCGATCCTGTCGATGCCGTAGTATTTTGGTAGGTTATTTGATAGCTGTTTGTAGAGTCTGGAGTAGACTTGTCGCCATTCCAAACCCAAACATTTAGCGTATACTTTGCGCAAGTTACACCCCCATACACTAAAGGAGTATCTATATAAAACGGACTTAATGCTCTTATCATTTTGTTATTGTTACGTTATCACTTTTAATGTTCATTCCGTCGATGAGGTCAAGAGCGAAAGCCTCGCCTATCTCGTCGCCTAGTTTTAGTACTTCGTTATCTAGGGCGTCTGTAAAGAAATGCGTTGTCTCGATTCCTGTGTGGTATACACTATTAGCAATCGCATAAAGCAAACCTTTGCGTTTCATTAACCTACCCTTTGCATCTCTTGGCGCTATACCCTTGCGGATAGTCCACCCATTGAAAGCCATAAACGGCGGCTTTTTATCTGTATACTTAAACTTATTATTTGTTACCTTTTTAAGTTTCCAAGCTTTGCCGTCTGCCTTTGTGCCTCCCTTTCCTTTAACCCCTGCGTCTACATATTCCCAGTAATCCGCTAGTGTAAACTCTATAGAGCTACCCTTTACTTTATAGGATAGGTTTTTAGATAGGTTGCTATCGCCTTTCTTTTTTTTCTTTAGATTAGCTCTTGCTTGCTTTACTACATTACTCCCTAGAGTATCAAATATTTTCGTTACACTTCCCAAAAGCAAAAGCTAGTTTCGTCTATTGGCATCTCTACCTCTAGGCTCATATCCCAACCGTCTAACAGGTTTTTATCTGAGTAAGTTATCTGCGTCAAGGTCGGACTATCCGACGCCGTTATATTGTTATCTGCAAAATCTCTGTGCATTTTAACCCAAAGCGCATTTAAGCAAGATAGCGTACCGTTGTAGTTATCTACCTCGTTATCGTTTAGGTAAAACTTATCGTTTACATTCTCGTTATTAATATCCCTAATATCTAGGCATTGTATATTTAGGCTAAAGGTAATTGTAGCGTTAGAGCTAAACGTCGCGTCTGTTATATCAATATTAAACAAAGGGAATATATCGCCCTTATTCAAATCAATATCCGCGCCCGTTGTAATTGTTTTAACAAATACGTCTTGCTCTGCTAAACTCCTTATATATCTTAATAGTCTACTATATGCGTTCATTATAATTGTGTTACGTTATTTCCTTTCCTTAGTATTGCCTCCATTTTTTGCCTGTCTAACTTATGAGCTAGGAACGTATGAAACTCATGTACCTTTGTTTCTAGCACTCTGTCGATTTTCAGTATATCATTACTCGCCATCATATCAATAGTAACGTACCACCCCCACTTAGAGAAATAATCTACCGCTTGTTTTTCTCCTCCACTTGATTCGTAAATCTCTGGATAGCTTGTTTTAATTCTCTCGATAAACTCCAAAAAAAAACCAGAGCTCCGTTAACTATATTCATTGGGCAACTTCGCATTTCCTCACATAGAGCCTTATCGTACTTATAGGGCAGTATCTCATAGTTACCGAAAGCGTCCTCGTTTGTAACCCTACGAAATAAGATAGCCATAATCTTATGCATCTCTTTAAAATCCATTCCTATAGTGCTAAGGTCTACATACTCCGCCGTCGTTATCTCGTCTAGGTTTGGGATAAAGCCGTACTCTACTCCATTAAGCATAAACCGCTCCTCAAATTCTACGTCCTGCTCACAGGCTGCTATAATCTGCGCCATTAAACCCTCGTAGTCTGTGTATACTAATTTCTTTACATCTTGTTTTTTCATTCCTGTAAACAAAGATATAACCCTCTCAATCATTCCCTGCTCTGTCATCTTATCCTCTCTAGCTCGTAGCGCCTCAAACTTGACGTATTGGTCTAGAGTAATATCTGCGATGTTTTCGGGTACACTAATTTTAATAGTCTCTGTCATATAATAAAAACAAATTAATTCTCTTTATGTTATTTACCTTATTTCTATTTTGCCACGATTAGCCAATAGGTGTAAAACTCCATACCTCAGCGCGTCCAGACTATGGTTGTACATATCGCAAGCTAACTGCGCGCCCTTGTCTGTATAAACGTAGTTGTTTAATTCCTTTGCCATATTAGTAGAGTCTGGATCGACGACAAGCTCGTAGTCTTGAATTAATGCGATACCCGTTGCGATACTTCCTGTGCCTTTCTTAGCGCCTCTAATATTAAGACCTAGCTTTTGTAACTCTGCGATAGTTCCTGCGCTTGCGCTATCTCCTATGATGAGGTTACGCCCTGCCCTCTGTCTATTGATTGCGTATATTTCGGAGATGGTTAACTTGGATTTGTATAGCTCCTCCTTTGCGTAGATTATTTTCTTTTTTTTATCTATGGCAATAGCCACTAAGGTTGTCGGATCGGTGTGCCCGTAATCCTGTCCGTAGATAACCTGTAACCCGTCTGGATTAAATTCGCCAAAGCGCCAGTTTGTGTAAACGACTCCCTCCGCTTTTGAGAGCCAAGAGCCTAAAACAACGTGCTTGTATTTAATCGGATTGCTGACTTTCATATCATCGAAATAGTCTAGTATCTCGTCGGGTACAAACTCTAGGCAATCTAGGTAGGACGTATGTATATAACAGACGTTATCTTTTATACCGTTAAATCCCTCTTGCACGCCTCTACTCTCGTAGTACTTCATGTAGATAAAATGCTCCTTACTCGTAGGGTTTAAAATTAACACCTTAATATTTCGGTTTGGATTGCTTGCATCGTTACCTCTAATTGATAACACTATCTTGTCGTAAATTGCCTCGTCTTGCATCTCCTCCGCCTCGTCTAGTATTAACATCGAGAAATCTTTTAAACCCTTTAGGTTTGCTGTCTGGACTCCAGAGCCTGCTTTTAATCCTTTAAATACTATTTTGCTCTTATTGAAATTTGAGACGATCCTATTTTGCTGCGACTCGAAAGCGTCCTCCAGATTCATGAGTTCGATTTTCTCCTCTACCTCTGCGAATATAGAATCCTTTAGAGAGGCGTTTGTATACCTGCTGTAGAGTATTCGATGTCCGTACTTCGTGCAACTATTTAAAGCGCTTAGAGACGTCGCAAATGACTTCTGAGAGAATCTGCCGCCTGTTATGATAAAGGTATCCACGCCGTCGGGAATATTAAACAAGGGCGCAAATTTTTCGCTGAGGTTTATGTTACTCATTCTCTGGTGTTACGTCAATAGATGAGGTAAAAGAAATCGTCGGAATGTTTACGCTGCCGCCGTCGGAGGTTATATCCACGCTCTGCATTGGTTTGCCAACCGTATACTCTAGGTAGAGCTTTGCGCTTTGAACGTCTCCAGACATCGCGCTTGCCTCTAACGTTTGGAATACGGCTATAAAATTAGCCTCGCTAGTAGCCTCGTTTATTAATTGCTTAAATGGGTTTTTGCGCCTGTCTATGCCTTTGGCTTTTGTAGACCAACCGCCGTTGCCTTTTGATAATTTATTCATATCTAATAGGTACTAACTATTAGTGTTAGTCCTATTATAAAAACAAATATTTATTGTTATTGTTATTATACAAAAAAACCCCACCAATTAAGGCAGGGCAAACTAAAACAAAATTAAACAAAACTAACTAACGTCTACGAGTCCGTCTCTGTAGTGGTCTACAACTACGCCCGTTTTTAATGTGATTGTCTTATAAGGTACTATTGAATTTTTTACGAGTAGTCTGTGGATTAATTTTCTCATGGTTTAAATATCTAGGGTTAATGTTACTATAAATAAATATAGCTTTATTGTTGTGTAATTGTACTCTTTGTTTTTTGCCATATATTCCCAACCGATTAGGAAACGATCGTGCGGATAATGGAAAGCTATTTGTAAAGTCCAGTTCATTATATTGGTTGTTTAGCTTGTTGAAATCCTGCGCTCCATTCGTGCTTGGAATGGTCTCCAATAATTGTAATTAACTTATCTCTTTGCTCGTGAGTTAAAGCTAGGTCTTTGTCGAATAGTCTGTTTAGTGTGTCTTTTAAATCCATAGTTTTGTTATTTGTTTTTGTAAATGTAAAGCTTTTTATATATACCCTCCAAATTTATTCGTTTAAAACCTCAAATATTAATTGGCAAGTTTCGTATTCCTCGATGTATTCAAAGTATAGCAGGGCATCTCTAGAGAGTATTATCTCGTCCTCCTCAGATTGCGGCTCGAATAAATACTTATCGTAGTCGTTATAAATAAACGTACATACATACTGAATCGACTCGTCTAGTAAATACTCTACCATACTGCGGTAGAATAAATCGTGCGCGTCTGTATAGTCTTGTCTGGTAGCCTCCTCAAAAAAATCGTGAGGGTTATCAAATATTACGGGTATCGTCATTTAAAATAGTTTATTGATGTTATACGGTGTTGTAGGTAATAAGCCTACTTGCTATCGTCTTTTAGCTTTTTACTTATTACAACTATCGCTATAAGTGAGGCTATAATTATAAACACTAAATCTAAGTTTAGTAATATGTGTTTTGACATCTCCATTTCAATTAATTTTATCGTTTCAAATCCGTAGGCTTACTACTTACAACAATAAATATAAGTAATGCTTCACTTGGTTTTTAAACCATCTTTTGCAGATTATTACAGTTGTTGTCCATCCGAAAGGGTTATCTCTGTTTTCATCGCACTACTCATATTCTTTTCAGTTGTTAAAACAAATGTGTATATACGGAGTCGTGTACAAAGCTGTAGTCCTCGTTTAAGGTATTTAGCTGCTCCTCTGTCATTGGTTTGCCGTCGTAGTCTGCTGAGACTATAAAAGCGTCTGTAAAGTCGGGATAGTCGTTTGTATCTATACCGTCTACTTCAATGTTATCTATTAGGTCGTAAATCATACTCCTGTACTTTCTGCCTCGTCTACGTCTTTAATTTCGTTTGACGATAAAGCGGTTACTATTGCCTCTTGATTGTGTGCTATATCTTTAACTAGGGAGTGAAGATTTGATAGCCTTGTCTCTAACTCGGATACCCGTTTCCTCAAAACTTGCTTGTTTAGCGGTTTGCTTTGTTTCTCTAATTTTGGCATTTGCTTGCTCATAACTTTGTTGCTTTTTTAGTGTAGCGCGTTCCATATTTATAAAGGCGCTCATTTGGTTATTAATAAAAAATTGAATTCTTTCCTCTGGTATGCCCTCTAGTAATTTCTCTAGTCTTGGCTTGTTTTCTTTTAGGCTTTTTATCTCTAGCTTTAGCTTTACATTTGCCTCTATTAATTCCTGCCTTTGTCTTACTACCTCGTCAATCGATCCGACCTCTGCGACTATCTCCTCTACTGAGGGAGTAGGCTCTAGTATTCCCTCCAAAGCGTGAAAGCTCTTTTTAAAAAATACATCGTATTTGTAATGTACATTAAATTTTTTAAGCGAGTGTAATACCGTAGAGTGGTCGTGTTTTGTAACTGCTCCAATCTCTGCAAATGGTCTACCCGTTAACTCTCTAGCGAAATGATAAAATAAACAGCGAGCCATTACGTACTCTCTCTGCCTTGTGTTTTTATTTATTTGTAATCCTGTTACTTCCTGTACTGCGTCCTTAATTGTTTTTAACATAGTTGTTTT
>UPTN01001391.1_pt1 | contig 10739 bp, 12 predicted proteins | sample 2160111 | NCBI WGS metagenome assembly UPTN01 (sample SAMN06265058, study PRJEB28932) | marine metagenome | isolation source: Columbia River Estuary | place: USA:Columbia River Estuary, USA | collected 2014-05-05 | reverse complement strand
TGTTATAAGCGCAAAAACTAGTTTAGAAAACATTTTCATAGATTACTTTTTACATTTTTTGCCATATATTGATATATTAGAAACTTTTCAAAGAAACTTAGTGTATAAACTATCTATCTGTTCAAAAGGTAATAAATGAGCGGATATTCATATGTCAAGGCTTTTTTCTATCTTTATTATATAAAGGGGTAAACGTTCAAAAAAAGACAAAAGGAATAAACTTGAATTTCTTCAAGACTATCCCCTATATTTTTATATTATTTTTTTCATTTTTTTTGCAAATTGATAAAAACCTTCATAATCTAGTAAAATTTCATCATTAAACTGTATATTATTCTTATTTAATAGATGTTCTTTTATCAGATATGTTTCAATACCAATTTTTGATGCCGGAAGATCGTCAAATACATCATTACCAATCATAATACATTCTTCTGCTTTTTTACCCAAAGATTCTAATACTTCGTAATAGTATTCTACATGAGGCTTGCAATATTTATTTTGTTCAAAACTTGATATATAATCAAAATCCTCAGGAGTCAATCCAGCCCAAGCGATTCTTTTGTGATTTGCTTTTAAAGGAAACAAAGGATTTGTAGCTAAAGCAATAGTATACCCTTTTTCTTTCAATAATTTGATACTCTTGATCATATACTCACTTACATATGTTGATGGTTTAACATTTTCAAACGTAGTTTCATAATAATTATCAAACATCGCTCTATATTCATCAATGCTTCCATCAATTAAGGATGCAAAGTGATTCATAAATGTTTTCTCATTCGTATCTCCGTTATTTGTTTGAATCATCACACTTGTAGCTTCCATAATATACTTAAAAATTTTGTCAGATTCAATAACACTTTTAAAATGCTCACCCATATTGTAAAAATACAACTTCATAAACATATCAAAGTCCATAGGTAGTACTGTTCCATCTAGATCAAAAAGAATTGTATTTTTCATAAAAAAAATCCCCATTTGTGTGTGTCTTCTTGAACCATGTCATTTATCTTTTACTATTATATATTTTAACAAAAAAATACAAAAATGTAAAGGTTAGTTAACTCTTATAAATACTGTTACAAACAAGGTTATTTGCGTCTTTGTAAAGGCAACAACCTAGGAACTGTATCAATAATATCTTGGTAATTTTTCTTTGTTTTTAGTTGTCTTTGTTCCATTTTTGGTATTGAGTATAAATTAAACAATAAAATCATTCCAATTATTCCAAGTGTTGTAGCAATGTTAAACCCTGCGCCAAGACCAGCAATAAAACAACCCATCCAAAATGTTAATTCACCTAAATAGTTAGGATGTCTTGATTTTTCCCAAAGGCCTTTTGAACATGGAATTGATTTGTTATTTTTATCTTTTTTGTGATCTCTTACCTGTTTATCTGCAAAATAACTTAAAACTGCACCAATAATCATTACAAAAACACCTGCATAAACAAAAAACTCAAAAGTAACTGTATTGGTAAAAAGATAATATATTGGATAAAGAGATAATAAAACTATCAACGTTGGGAATAAATGAATACCCAAAAAACTAATTATCCAAAAACTTTTTTTGAATTTAAGTCGAAAGTCAACATATCTAAAATCTTCCTCACTTAACCCTTCAAAATCAATAATCCAGTTATATGTTAAACGTATCGCCCAAACTAGCACTCCAAATAAAACAACTAACTGTAAAAAGCCAAATACATCTAAGGACTGCATTATCAATAGTAATAAAAACGGTGGTACAACACTCCAATAAGGATCATATATGCTTGAGTTGTTATGAATAAGACTAAATACAAATATAATAATCGTCATTACCACATCTACATAAAGCACAAGTAAAAATAAATTAACTTCACCTTGGTAAGTTATATAAATATATAACCCTGATAAAAGGGCTATCGTATACTCAATTGCAAAATATAATAATGATCTTTGTTTACTCATATTCCCACCTCATTCTTAATATCTAATTAAAATTATAACATGATTTATTCAAAAAAAAACATAAAAAAAGGCTATCTTTTCGATAACCTTTTTAGTTAATAATCTATTCCTGCAGCTTGTACACCTGCGGGATCATGTGAGTGACAAGGAGTTACTGCAAATACCATTCCACAGCTTGGACATTTATCTTCAAAGAACTCCATTTCAAATTCAGTTCCACATTCACACTTAATTGGAAGTGCCATTGGTAAAGCTCCATCGCTAAACCCCATCATTCTAACTTTATCAACTACTTGCTTTCCACTAGTAAATGATGCACTACATCCGTCATGCATTATAATTCCTCCTTAAATTCTAATTTTTTACCAAGTCTTAATTTGTTTCTCATTTTCATCATTTTTCCATCAATTTCTTCCAAATCAGATAAAATACTTCTTTCTTCATCTGATGTTTCAATTACTTTATGGATTCCACCATTTTTAATAACGATTCTTTTATCACCCATTAAGGCAAGTATTGGATCATGAGTACTCATTAAAACTATCTTTTCTTCACTAACTAATAAATCTAGTGCTTTTTTTCGATCAATTCCTGCATTTTCTATTTCATCAATCAATATAATTGGTGATTTAGATAATATAGCTGTGTCAGCAATCATTAATGCTCTTGATTGTCCACCTGAAAGCTGAGTTATTGGAGTAGAAAATAAAAACTCTTCTCCTGCAAGTTCATTTGCTTTTTTAAATATCTTATTTATTACTTCTTCTTTTTCTTCAACCATACGGCTAGAAGCATGTAAGTCTAAAAACTCATAAACTGTTAAATCCATAACAAAATTCATATTTTGTGAAAGCTGGGCAACTAGTTTATTAGAAGCACTAAATCTTTCATGTGTTTCTAAAACACGATCGTTAATCAATACTTTTCTTTTAGTAGGTGTATCCATATTAGCTGCCCATTCTATGTCTGCAAGAAGTCTACTTTTCCCACTACCAGTTGGACCAACAATACTAATAATTTCACCCATATTAATTTCAATTTTATCAAAATTCTCAGGATCTCCATTTTTATGGAACCCTGGGTAAATCGTAACTTTATTTTCTACTACTTGTTCACTCTTAAAATAACTCTCCATAATTTGAATATATTCAATAAGTGAAGAAAGAAACAACTCAGTATTTATGGCATTTTCTTCGATTACTTCTTCATCTAAATTTTCTAAAACCTGATAAACAGTTAAATTCTCGTGACCAACAAAAGGTACTAGATGATCAACAAAAAACTCTCTTATATAACTATGTGTTCTAAACAAATCAGATAACGTATTATTCTTAAGTAGTTTATTATCCATTTTTATCACTCAAATCAATCTTTCTAACATTACCCATTTGATGACTTTTTCCGATTCTTGTTTCACCAAGGCAATAACTACATAAAGCAGCAGGCATTGGATATCGAAGTTTTGCACCTTCTAATGTCGTAACGTTTTTAGTTTCATCATGGATAAAAGTACTTAACTCATACGCACCTTGACCATTTAATCCATTAACATGCATAATAATTGCTTTTGGATTAACACTTTGAACCTTCATAGTAAATACTTCTCTTTCAGCTTGAGAAACGATATCACCTTTTGTTATTACTACAATATCAGCACTTTTAAGCATTGGTCCAATTTTCTTTGGGGTATTAATACCACTTAAATTGTCTATTACACACACTGCCTTAATTTCTTTAATATAAGGGCTACATCTATTGCAAAGCCCAGCACTTTCAGTTATTAAAACATCAAGTTTTTCTTTTAATCCCCATTCAACAACTTCCTCGATATTTGACACAAAATAGTGATCAGGACATAAACTACCACTTAATCCCTTTTTAACAGGAATCCCAAGTTTTGCATAATATACATCATCATCAGTAAATAAACAATCAAACTTGACTACTCCAACTCTTATGTCTCTTTTTAAAAAATTCTCAATTGTTCTAATTATTACAGCAGTTTTACCTGATGAGGGTGGACCACTTACTGTGATTAAATCCATTATTTCATCCCCTCTTCAAATGTATCCATACAGTGTTTTAGAATAAGGCCAATATCATTATTATTGATATAATCCCACCCAATCCACTTAAATTTATTATTTTTTAATTTGTTATCAACATCTTTATTAATTGAAGGGAACAATCCTCTATGTGCTAATATTTCAGCAGTTTTAAGTGATGTAAACATATCCCCAATTTCTTTTAATTCTTCTTTTTTACTTCTCTTTGTAAGCATAAATATCGGACTAATAATAGCTCCATCTTCAGGCCAAACAGCCTTCATTACACTTCCAGGTAAAGCCATCTTTGTGAAGAAATATGGCATGATTGATATAGCTGGTTTAATCCTAGCTCTTCGTTCACTTTTTACCATCTCAGCAGGATGCATACTCTTAACTAAACTTTTTCCAAGTTTTGTTAATGCCTCATCACCAAACTCTTTATGTAAGTGAATTAAGATTGCATTAAACAAATCAAAATCACTAACTGGTAAACTAATTGAATTTTCATATATTGGGTTAAACAAATCAGACCATGTTCTTGGCATTGGTCTATCACCCAGCACATTTGTGTTAACTAAGAACACTGCAGGCACAACTCCAAGCATTGAATAATCTCCTGATGGGTCTTTAAGACTAACTTCATCATTATTAAAATCAGTATTATATTCAACATCACTATAAAAGTCTTCAAATACCTTTTGATCCTTAAATTTCTTCATTAAACTCTCTTCAAAGAATAAATCAAAACCTGCACTAATATAAATGTCAGCTAGATCTTCTTCAGTTTTCGCTACTTTAACTTCTTCCTTAAGCCAATCAAGACCTTCAGATGCAGCCTTTAAATTATGATTAATTTTCTTCAAATTAGATAAATCATTAAATTGTTCTAAAAGAGGAATCCTTACCGGACAAGGTAATAACCCTATAACATTAATTGATGTATTATCGCTATTACTATCCATTAATGTTACATCCATTGTTTCTTCTTCTAAATGTTCGTTAAGCATTTCTAAAAACAACTCAACATTTAATTTTCTATTTCTTAAAACTGTTTCAAGAGGCAAACTACCAATTTGCTTTAAAATCATTTGGTTTTCTAATCCCTTAAATCCATTTGATTTAAAAACCCCTATTAAAATAGGGTGGTCTTTTAAAATTTCAGTTATTGTTGATTGTTTAGTAATCATTGAACTTGTTCAATTCCAATAACTTCAGGAACTTCAGCCAATAAAATACTTTCAATCCCATCATATAGTGTAACGTCTATAGAAGCACAGCCAGCACAAGCCCCTTGCATCTTAACGTATACAATTCCATCTTTAAACTCTATAAATTCAATGTCCCCACCATCTTGTTGCAAGAAACCTCTAGTTTTCTCGATAACATCTTTGATTCTTTCAATTGTATTATCCATAAAATCACTCCTTTAATTTACACTACAAATTATAGTAAGTTTGGAAGTAATTAACTAGTGATATAGGAAAGTTTCTAAATAGAGAGTTTTCCTTATTTATAATACTGTTTATAGACAATAAAAAAAACACACCGTAGTGTGTTTTTAAAATCAGTTTAAATCGCTAGAATATATAGTAAATCCGTTAATTTTTTCTCTTCAACTTCAATACCAACTTTAAATGAATATCTATCTACTTTTAATATGCTATTTGGACCTTCCGATTCAACAAGAAGTTTTACATACTTAGCCTTAGCAAAACAGAAAAATAAACCGATAATTAAGACAGTCATAAATAATCCACTAATTAATGTTGGATTAGCAACATACCCTAAGAATTGAGTATCATAAAGAAAATGAGCCAGACCAGCTAAAACAGCTAATAAAAGTACGATTAAAAATCTATATAATGTAAATTTTCTTCGCATTGCTAATTCTGCACCAATGATTTTATCATTTCTCAAATACAGCATTTGTAGTTGTTTCTTCTTTTCATTATTCAAATGAATAATCGTAATTCTAGATTCTACCTCTACTTTTGTAAATTCGTTTAATTGAACTTCCATAAATCTCCCTCCAAACAGGTGTTTTCTCATAATATTATAACATATTTCAATAAAAAAATAAAAGAAATTATTTACGAGGATTAAATTCTTTTAGAAAATCCGATATATAATACACTCCAGTAATCGGATGTATCGTTTTGGTTTTCTTAGAAATCACTGTAACATTAACCATTTTCTTGTTCTTAAAATTATAGTGATAATCCATTATTCTTTTGTTTTCGTAAAACGGATTTGTTACTGATACTTTTTTTTCATATCTATCGTATTTTCCATTACCATAGCCAATATCCCAAACTGCACCTTCTAAGTTATCGAGAATTTTTCCACCAAAATCTTTAGTGTTAATACAATACCCAACTTCTTTAAATTCTATATATATATGCTCTGGAAAGTTTTCCAAAAAATATGTATTTATTCCCAGTTTTTGTTTTAGTTCAAGTGAAACATAATAATTAAATAATTCTCTTCTATCTAACTCTGAATATTCTTTTGAAAAAACTAAATAACGGTCACTGTCAAGGTACTCCTTAGGGATGGTTATAAAAATGTATGTAATTTTGTTTGCAATTGTGACTGCTTCTAAAAATAGGATAATAGATAAAACTATGATAATAACTCCTAATGTTGCCTGGTTTAAGAAAACATTAATATTAGAAATTATCAATAATAGTAAAAGTGTAGTCAATGCTACAATCACTAATCTGCGTATACTTGAAAAATATTCGCTCCTCATTTTATCACCACCTAGTTTTATTATAGCACTATTATTAAAAAAACAACTTCAAAATTTGAAGTTGTTAATAAAATTAATTGTGCTCTAAGTCAATATACTCCGTAAAGCCTTCAATTTTTTTAGATTGGATGTTATCTTGTCCTAATAAAAATACTTTTGTTGCCAGGTTTTTCTTTTGATTAAACTTTTCTAAAAACATAACCCATCGGTAATTTATCAAGTCATTTAATAAGACTTTATTTTTCTTAATTGATTTCACTTGTTCTTTCGTTAATCTTATCTGAAGCTTTTCAATATCTAGCTCGTATAAATCAAATGTATTCCTACCTAAATTCATAAATCTAAATGCAACATTTTTATTAACGGTTCTAATGATCTTATGAATATATTTTTCAAACATTTCTGGATTTCTTTTTAAGAAATTCTCAGCTTTGTTATACCATACTTTAGTTATTTTACGTCGCTTATTATATTTAGCACTTATCTCGCTAACTATTCTTTCAACAACAAGATAATTATCTTGATGGATATCAAAAAAGACATTCATATTCCAATAGTACTTAAGTACTTTTTGGACTATAAAATATTCTTCAATAATGTATCCATTTCTTGTTCTTTGCATATCACCTTTTAGTACACATTCAATGATTGCTTTACCCCAAGAAGCTTTGTAAGTATTATCATTTTTAATTCCATCAATGACCTTTAACCAGTCAAGTATGTATTTATCCATATTATCACCTTTCTTTATTATATCATAAAAAATAAAAGGAGAGAAAACTCTCCTTAAATAATATTTAATTTTTTTCCAACTTCTTCAAATTTGTTAATTGAGAAGTCTAAATCTTCCTTAGTATGTGAAGCACTTATCATCACTCGAAGTCTTCCTTTTCCAAGTCCTACTGTAGGAAATACTATTCCTGAAACATAAACACCTTCATCTAATAGAGCTTTACTAAACTCCATAGTTTTTGCTTCATTACCAATCATAACTGGAGTGATTGGAGTTTCACTTGCACCAGTATCAAATCCTAATAAACCTAGTTTTTCTTTAAAATATCTAGCATTATCCCACAATCTATTTGTGAATTCTTCACTTTCCATAAGCATCTTCACTGATTCGATTGCAGCCGCAGTAGCTGCTGGAGGTAATGCAGTTGAAAATAATAATGGTCTTGCTCTATGAGATAACCAAATCTTTGCTTCTTTTTTACTAGCAACATATCCACCAACAACACCAATTGCTTTAGATAATGTTCCAATAATAAAATCAACACGTCCGTGAAGTTTAAAATGATCTACTGTTCCGCGGCCACTTTCGCCAAGTACACCACTACCATGTGCATCATCAACATAAGTTAACGCATCATATTTTTCAGCTAATTCAACAATTTTAGGTAATTTTGCCAAATCTCCATCCATTGAAAATACACCATCTGTAATAATTAAAACTTGATTGTAACTCGATCTTTTTTCTTTCAATATTTCTTCTAAATGATCCATATCTGAATGTCTCATTATTGCTTTATCAGCTCTACTTAATCTAACTCCATCAATAATTGAAGCATGGTTTAATTCATCACTAATTATTAAGTCTCCTTTTGCTACGATAGCTTGAATTGTTCCAATATTACAGTTCAATCCAGATTGGAAACACATAACAGCTTCTTCATGTTTAAATTCTGCAAGTACATCTTCAAGTTTACCAATAATATCTTGATTACCAACAATCGTTCTTACCGCACCTGCTCCAGCCCCATATTTTATAACTGCATCAATCGCAGCTTGTTTAACTCTAGGATGATTCGCAAGCCCTAAATAATTATTGCTTGATAAATTTACAACTTCTTTTCCATTTAATAAGATTCTATTATCACATGGACCATAGTTCACAGGTAATTCTCTATAAACACCATCTCTTTTTAATTCTTCTATTCTTTCTTTTAAGAAAGTTAGTTCATGTTTACTCATATTCTATTCCCCCGGTACTAAGATTATTTTTCCGCTATTTCCACTTCTCATTATTTCCATAGCTTCTTTTACTTCAGATAGTTTCATAACATGTGTTATTACTTTATCTAAATCTAACATGTCATTATCAATTAATTCTTTTACTTGATGCCAAGTATCAAAAATCAATCTCCCAACAACACCATATATTTGAATTCCTTTAAACACAACATCATTTGCAAGATCGATATCAATATCTTTACTAGGAATACCAAGTAAACTCAATCCTCCACCTGCTTTAACATATTTAAAAGCTTGTTCAATCGCAACTTTATTACCGCTAAACTCACCAACAACATCAGCCCCGCGACCACCAGTTTCTTCAAGAACACGTTTAATTACATCTTCTTTCAGCGGATTAATAATAACATCTGCTCCTAATTCTTTAGCTAAATTTAGACGATACTCATTAACTTCAATAGCAATAATCTTTCTAGCTTTATATGCTTTAGAAACATTAACACCCATTAACCCAATCGGTCCACACCCAACTACAACCACATCCTTACCTTCAATAGGAAAGTGACTCATCGTATGAACTGCATTTCCCAAAGGCTCTTGAATACTAAGGTGTAAAGGATTTGCATCTTTACTATTTACAAAACAGTTCATCGCTGGAATTTTTACATATTCAGCAAAACAACCATCCGTATCAACACCAATAATTTTTGTATTTTCACATATATGTCCATTACCACTTAAACAAAACTCACATTCATTACAAATAATATGTGTTTCAGCACTTACGATATCACCAAGTTTAACACATGTAACATCACTACCAAGTTTAACAATTTCTCCGCTAAACTCGTGACCCGCGGTAAAAGGTAATTTCAATCTTTTTTGTGCCCACTCATCATATTTATAGATGTGATAATCAGTCCCACATACACTCGTATAATTAACTTTTACTAACACTTCATCACTATTTAAATCACTAGGAATTGGTTTTGTAGTCAGTGTTAAACCTTCTTCAGGTTTATCTTTAACAACACAATTCATCATGCTATCGAAATTGGTTTTCATAATTGTCTCCTTCTTATGCAACTTTTACAAACGCTTTCATCAACAATTATTATAACATATGAAATTCATTTGTATAGTAAAATATACAAGTATTTCAAAGGTATATTTTATGGTACTAAAAAGCAGGAAAATAAGAGTGATTTTCCTGCTTAATGATTCATATATGTCTAACTATGCTTTAACATAGTTTTTTTGTTTATAATCTTTGATATCATTTTGAATATACGCTAGAAATGTTGAAGATAACAACAAGCACACAACACTAAAGATAAATAGATTCCTTGGCTCAGTTTGGTATATATGTCCCCCAATAATAGGTCCAACAACCATACCAAGACAAGTAAATGATTGTCTTAACCCCATAAATAATCCCATGTCTTTTCTTGATACCTTACTTGCTAAGAATAACTGCTCTGATGTTGTAAAAATAGCTCTAAGTACAACATATAATAAAAACAATGTATATAACATGATAATTAGCCTTGAGTCTGAAAAAACAATAAGTGCAATTATCGCCATGAATATTTGAATGCTTTGGAGGATATATACACTTCCTAAATACTTTTTCATTTTAGGTAAAACTACTAGATTAATAATGATAGTCAAAATCCCAAATACCATTTTCAAATTACCAAGCATAAGTGAATCATATCCACTATCAATAACATACAAATCAATGAATTTATCTATATTGACAAACGTCATTGTCGTTAGTGTTATTGATACTAGAAAGATAATGTTATCTTTACTTAATAATTTCAAATGCTTTATACTAGAAAACATATTAAATTGTTTTGGCAAAACACAATGTGGTTCTTTCTTATCTTTTATTAAACTACTAACGATGAAAATCAGAAAAATGGAGAATAGTGATTGCACTAAAAACAATTCTTTTTGATAAACAAGTCCTAAGTATCCTGATACTTTATAGGCCACTGTAGAACCAAC
>UPTN01001389.1_pt1 | contig 10759 bp, 11 predicted proteins | sample 2160111 | NCBI WGS metagenome assembly UPTN01 (sample SAMN06265058, study PRJEB28932) | marine metagenome | isolation source: Columbia River Estuary | place: USA:Columbia River Estuary, USA | collected 2014-05-05 | reverse complement strand
GTTAAACAAAAAATTCAAAAGGAACTCTTTTGTTTTTTTTAATTATCTCGCAATTGTAAGATTTTTTAAGGTTTGTGTTTCATTATTAAGGGATTGAGCCCACTATTCCTAGTTATGCTTATGTGGTTCTGAAAACAAAACATCTCATTTATCAGTTAACAAAGTATAAAAATTTCATGCTTTCACGCAACCATTTTTTTATTTTCAGTCTATAAAATAGAAACCAAGAAAATTGCTGTGAAAAAGTATACAAAATATCTTCTTCCACTTTTAATTTGGCTTATAATAGCTTTTATCTTAGGAAAAATCTCAACAGAACACAACACTCCTAATATTTGGTATTGAATTGAACACATCTTAATATTAATTTTAAATCAAATTTTTAACAATGAAAAAAACAAATTTCTTTTTAACTGCATTATTGATTTTAGTCTTCTTTTCGTGTAATAACGATGATTCAAGCACTAATCCAACTGAACCTACTTTAAATGAACTTCGAGACGAAACAACAAAAGTTCTGACTTCTTCAGGCACTTCAAAAACTTGGAGGATTACACAAGCTACATTAACCAACGGCAGCTCAGATATTGATATTAGTCAAAACTTTAATGTACTCGATGACGAATTTATATTTAGCGGCACAACAGAAAACGGAACTTTAGAGTGGAGAAAGAGTTATGACATTCAAACAAGCGCATCGAATAGCCAAGAGACATTGTTAGACAAATATGTTTCGTCTGTTAGCACTTCATTTAGTTATCAAGGCGACAGTAGTATAGTAATTGAGGCAGGTTTTGGCAGCTATGAATTTCAATTAAACGATGATGAAAGCATAAGTGCCACAATTACGAATGATGATAGTACATTATTTGATTTCACGCTAGTTGAGAAAACACAATCAGACTATGCAACTGCATCCCAAAATGGTTTAAATTTTACTTCTGCCTTTGTCTTTGAAAGCAATAGCATCAACGCACCAGGTATGATAGGTTCTTATGCGGATAACAGTTTTTTTATTGCCACAAGAGAAGACGACTTGAATATTAATAATAGTTTACCAGAAAGAATTATAAAGTTTGATATTTCAAGTAATAATGTAACCGAAAATCTATTTTATCAATCTGATTTTGTTTCAAAACAATTACATATTATTGATAACCAATTGATAGTAATTGGCGGACAACATGTAAATACTTATGATTTGAATTTAAGTGGAGACCCAACTACCGCGAATCACGGAAAGATACTTTCTAGATTTGGTATTTCAGTCTTAGATAATGATGTATATATCATTGGAGGTGATTTGAATGATGTTGAAGGAAATAAGGTGTTTAAATGGAATCTAAATTCGCAATCATTAACAGAATTTGCTACTCTACCTGAACCAAAAAGTGGTGCAAGAGCTACTATCATGAATGAATATATTTATGTTTTTGGGGGTAGCGAAACATATTTTGGTAATACACCTACAAATACAATTTACAAAATAAGTTTAAATGATTCGTCTTCGATTGAAACGTTTCAAATGAATCAAGCTATCGATTTTACATTTGTCCAAAAATTTCAAAATCTAATTTATGTAGCAGGTAGAATAGAGGTAAGAGACGGGAGTGGTACTATTATTGGAAGGGAATCAACTATTGGTGTATTTAATACTTTAGATAACACCTATCAAGAGTTAAGCACAAATTTAGCTAATGCAAGTGGTTTTGATACTATACACCAAATGTGTATTATTAATGGTAAAATGTATATTATTTTTGGAAATCAAGGGATTGACAATGGTGGTCAATTTAATGAATGGGAAGTCTTAGTAAGTGATTTGAACTAAAAGTAAAAGTACACAACATCAAATAAGCATAATAAGGGTATAAGCCCAAAATAAAAACAAGGGCATAAAAAAAATAAAAGAGCTGTTTATTCCTAATAACATTGAAATTGATATATTAAATTTCAATGTTATTACTCAAAAACAAAATAATTTTTTATTTTTGATTTTTAGTTTTCAGAAGAACGATGGATTACAGAAAACAGATTGGCAAAAATATATTAGCGTTATTGCTCTTTGTAGCTTTAATGTTACCTACTGCCGTTCAATGTTTTCATATGTTCGAGGGTCACAAGCATATCACCTGTACAGAAAATACAACTCATATTCATAAATCTGTTACCGAATGTGATACCTGTGATTTTCATCTGGCATCCTTCAATTATGATATCGCAAAATATCCTGATTTACTAATACCAAAAATCCCTTTAAAGGTTGATACAAACTTCACATCAGCACAGCCTCATTCCTTTAAAATAACTAACACCCAACTACGCGCACCACCTTTTCTTTCTTAGTAAACAAACGAATACGTTTTATGTTAATTAAGAATTTATATGCGCAAGTATGCACTATTAATATTGCTATTCAGCAGTATTACATCTATTTCACAAAATTGTGACAATACACTTTCTGGCAGGGTAACAGACCTTCACGACGGCTCATTCCTTATCGGGGCAACCTTGATAGTTGCCGGAACTGAGCAAGCTGTTCAGACAGATTTTGACGGAAAATTTACCTTTTATAATTTATGTGATGACACCTATTATATTCAAGTATCGCATCCCAATTGTTTGACTAAAGGTTTTACCGTGAGAATAACTGGCAACACGACCAAATCTTTTAAATTGGAACATCATTTAGAAGAACTCAGCCAAGTTACGGTTGAAGGAAAAGCCTACAATAATAAGTCCAGCACTATTTTTGAAAACACTATTTCAAAAAAAGAATTGGAACGTTTTAGTAGCGGTTCGCTTGGCGATGCTCTAAATAGTTTGAGCGGTGTTTCTTCCCTCAATACAGGAAATACTGTTATTAAACCTTTGATTAATGGTCTTCACAGTAGTCGTGTTGTCATTATAAATAATGGTGTTCGGATGGAGGACCAAGAATGGGGAGCCGAACATGCCCCAAACATTGATATCAATTCTGTCGGAAATCTTACATTAATAAAAGGCGCGGGTGCATTACAATATAGTGGCGATGCAATTGGTGGTGTAATTGTCACCGAATCTTCAAAAGTTCCTGCAAAAGATAGCCTCTATGGGAAAACACTACTTACAGCAGCAAGCAATGGGCGTGGCGCTTCCATCACTTCTCAATTGACAAAAAGTTATCAAAACGGATGGTATGCCAAAATACAGGGAACATTAAAACGCTTTGGCGATTTTGAAGCACCAAATTACGTATTGAGCAACACAGGTATTTTTGAACGGAACGCTTCTTTAAATTTAGGTCTAAATCGTTTCGACTATGGTATAGAGGCATATTATTCACTCTTTAAAAATGAAATCGGAATTTTAAGGGCTTCACATCTGGGCGGCGCACAAGATCAAATACGAGCCATAAACAGCGATAGACCTTTAATTATAAACGATTTCACATACCAAATCAATGAACCAAGACAAGATGTAACCCATCATTTGGCACGCCTAAAAGGGTTTAAAAGATTTGAAAACTTCGGAAAATTGAGCCTTCAATATGATTTTCAAAGTAACAATCGTCTCGAATTCGATGTAAGGCGCGGTACAGACAGAGATAAGGCTTCTTTGGATTTGCAATTGGAAACCCATACGCTTTTATTGGATTTAGATTCTCACCTCACAGATGGAATTAGCCTAAAAACGGGAATTATGGCTAGGTATCAAAATAATTTTGCAAACCCAAATACTGGTGTTCGCAGATTAATACCCGATTATGACAAGTACGATTTTGGAGTCTATGCGGTGGCAGATTATCAATTGAGCGATCATTGGCTTCTTGAAGTGGGTGGACGATTTGATTATACCTATATGGACGTTTTTAAATTTTACAGAACTTCCTTTTGGGAATCGCGTAATTATGACGAACTCTTCCCTGCTATTGTAATCGAAGAATTGGACAACCAGATTTTGACCAATCCACAATTGAATTTTTACAACGGTTCAGGAACCTTAGGAGCAACCTACTCATTTGGGGATAATTATAAATTATTTTTCAACTATTCAATTGCTTCGAGAGCCCCAAACCCTTCAGAACTATTTAGTGAAGGACTGCATCATTCCGCTTCTCGAATCGAGCTGGGCGATTTACGTTTCAATTCAGAAGTTAGCCAAAAAGTGTCGCTAACATTTCAACGAAGTAATGACATTTTCAGCTTTTCAATAAATCTTATATCAACACAATCTCAGACTTTATTGTTATTGAACCTACTGAAATTCAACAAACGCTAGGAGGTAATTTTCAAGTTTGGGAATACCGTCAGACTAATGCACAATTGTTAGGTTTAGATATGGATGCGTCCTATGTTTTTGCAAAAAACTTCCACTTCAACAGTCAGTTTTCCTTGGTAAAGGGCTATGACCGCACTAGAGGTGAGCCATTGATAAGTATGCCACCTGTAAATACCAAGAATGAAATCGTCTATCAAAATCCAGAATTCAATAAAATTCGCTTGTCATTACAGAGTGATTACAACTTCCGACAAAACGAATTTCCCAATAACAATTTTGAAGTATTCATTCCAGAAACAGAAACAATGGAAGTTCTGGATGTAAGCACCCCACCCGATGCATACCATTTGCTCAATTTTAATTCGAGTATTGACTTAATTATAAACCAGAAATCAAAACTAACGATAGGTTTTGGAATTACAAATATATTGAACACCTCCTATCGCAATTACCTGAACCGTCTGCGATATTATGCAGACGATTTGGGCAGAAACTTTTTATTTAATCTTAAAATCAATTATTAATTTTTAAAATCAGAAACTATGAGAAATTTAAAATTTTTATCAACTGCAATTTTTGCAATCGTTTTATTTGTAGCGTGCTCAAACGATGACGACAACACGCCAAAACCCGTGAACGAGGAAGAAATTATTACTACATTGACGGTAACGCTTACGCCCAACGGTGGCGGCACGCCAATTACATTACAAACACGTGATTTGGACGGCGATGGTCCTAGTGCTCCAGTAATAACAGTATCGAGCTCTTTGATAGCAGGTGCTACCTATAATGGTTCTATTGTTTTACTCAACGAAACAGTAAACCCACCAGAAAACATTACCGAAGAAGTAGAAGAGGAAAGCGACGAACACCAGTTTTTTTATACCGTTAGCGGAGGTCTTGATCTAACGACTGAATATGCAGATTTTGATGGTGATGGTAATCCATTAGGTATAGAGTTTACTTTCATAGCTGGAGCGGCAAGTTCTGGGACACTCACTTTCACCTTACGCCACGAACCTACTAAGCCGAATACAGGTCTTAACGATGCAGGAGGAGAAACAGATATTGCAGCCACCTTTAACTTAACGGTACAATAGATTTGAATTAGTTACACTTATTTTTGTTCCAAAATGAATGCCTTTTATGTTTTTTACATTAAGGCATTTTATTTTATACTTTTCAGAAAAAAAATCAACGCTAAAAACCAAGTTGAATGGTATATCGCTAGTGGACAACAACGTATATAAAATATAACGGCTTTAGTGCTTAATCGAAATCGTTTTTTTATATATTTAAAGGCAGTGTTTAGTTCGTATGGTTCGTGTTTGAAAATCCGCTACTATTTTTATACTGAACCGTTGGTGATCATTAAATCCAAAAATAAAATGAAGACTCAATGCTAAAGTTCTTTCGAAGAATAAGGCGGAAATTAATTAAAGATGGTAATCTAAAAAGATACCTGATTTATGCAATAGGAGAAATTCTACTCGTGATGATTGGAATATTGTTAGCCCTTCAAGTGAATAACTCGAATGAAAACAGAAAAGCAAAAAAAGAGGAATTGGTTGCACTTGAAGACTTATTACATGAATTCCAAAGAAATGAGAGTGAATTTCATTTGCATGCTAAATATCAAAACTCGATGGAGTCTTCATGGGCGGATTATTTGGCTATAATTACAAATGAAGAATTGCCCGATTCTATACGAGTACAAAGACGCCCCCTATTGGCGTTCCGAACTTTCACCATCTCGAATATTAAACTTAACTCTCTCCTAACAACGGGATACATAGATAGGATTCAAAATGACTCTCTTAAACAGTTATTACTCCAATGGAATGACATTCTATGGGATTATCAAATAATTGAACAAGACCATGTTAATCATGCAAAACAACGTTTAATTCCTACAGAATTAAGGTTAAAGCCCAATGAAATACAACAAGAAATAATCGGGTTGAAAAAAACATTTTACGACCCTGTAGAACAAACGTTAATAACCATTAGAGCTTTAGAAGATATGGAATATCAAAACGCTTTGATATCGAATCACTATTGGTTAAAGCTAAAGGTGGCAAAGCATCAGAGCATAATAAAACATTTGACTGATGTTATTGCACAACTAAGGATTTCTTTAAATATGCATTTTCCGTCGAATACAAAATAAAAACTATAATAACAATTACAACAGCTGAAAAGCTTTAGAGTCACATTTAAAAATAAAACAATGAAAAAAGCACTCATAACCTTATTTTTTTTAATCCAAATAGGCTTAATATTCTACCAATTAAATAATGAGACCAAATTTTTTAATTGGGCAATGTACCATACCAGGATACATTATACAGCTACTGTCACTATCAATGGAGTTGAGTTAAATGATCAAGAATTTCTTAAAAGATACAAAATATCAAAAACAGGTGTTGAAGGTAGAGCTCTCAAACATTTGACAAGAAAAATGACACAAAGAGAAATAATTTATGGAGATAGTAGCAAAGTGTTTATAGAGTTAAATTATATAGAAAACACACATAAAAAAGATACTTGGAAATGGGAAAATTAAAAATCCAAAATATATATAAACAGTCAAATGATAATTTTTTGTTTTTTGGCAAACTTATAGTTCTTTCTATTTATGCTTCTGCAGCCGTAACTAAATTAGGATATACCGAACTTCCCTTATTATCTTTTTTTGAGAATCATTTAAACGATACTGTTTCCTTTAATATTTGGCAATTTTTATTTTTAATGTCAAGTATCTTTGTCTTTTTAAACCGAAAGCCAAAACTGTTTTTATTTATAAACGGTGTTTTAATCGTTCTAGCGCTATTGATGAATGAGCTAATTTATTCTAATAATTTATTCTTCGCAGGATGCTTGTTAATTACATTTTCAATATCTAGCAAGTCCTTTAATTTTGTACCTATCCAATTGTCAATTTTATATTTTGGAGCCTTTATAGATAAGTTTTACTATGAGCATTGGAGAAATGGGGATTTTATGACTACTTTTTTTGAAAACAATCCAAATCAGCTTGTTGAGAATTTAAAACCATTTATAGATGCTCATTCATTGATTATGACAATGACTTATTCTACTCTCATTATTGAATTTCTTTTAGCCATATTTATATTGATTCCAAAAACACGAATGTTAGGTTTAATATTAGGGTTATGCTTTCATTTTTCTACTATCTTCTTAATGCATAGCTTTTTTGGAATTTTTATAGCGACCATCGTAATCTCATACTATTCTATAGTAAAAACATCAATAAATTTTAATGAGGAGTTGAGCATATCTAAGTTTATTAATAATATAAGTTCTCTTTTTAAATCTTATAACACCAAAAAAGAGATTTGGTATAAATTTGAATTAGATAACGCGACGTATAAAAATTACAAAGCAGTTATATTGAGTATGCTTTTAAATCCATTTACAGCTATTTTTTTAACACTATTTTTTTCTTTAGAACTATATATTTATTTCACAATGGCAATATTATTTGTCTTAATAATAATACTTATTTTGATAATTAATAATAAATTTAGACTGCAAAGTAAAACTATATAAATCATGGATAAAAAATTGTTTTTTTGATGGTGTTTATAAATTCTATATTTAAATTTAAATGGAAGTAGGTGAAAAAAAAATATATCATAAAATTACATGGATTTCTAATATAATTAAGAATGGCCTTTTTTTGCATGGTATACGTAACACAATGGCGAAAATTGGATTTGATTTTATGCCATATTTTTGGGAAATAGGTTCAATCGATATAAAATCACCTCGAATTAGAGATGATGAATCCAAATATCAATTATCTATTTTCGGAGAGGAGGAAATAACTTTTATTAAAAACAATATCATAGGAATTGCCCATAAAGATTTAATGAATGATCTTAAAAGTGGAGACACCTGTTTAGGCCTTAAGAATGATGGGGAAATCTCAGTTTATTCTTTTATAAAACATCAAAATTTTTCTATTAGAGGTAGAAAATTTCAAATAAAACCCTCTGAGGGTTATATACATAACACCTATACATTTGAAGCGTTTAGGGGTAAAAATTTAGCTCCATATTTACGTTATCAATGCTATGAATTTTTAAAAGACAAGGGCATCAATAAGTACTATAGTATAAGTGAATATTTCAATAAGCCTACACTAAGATATAAACAGAAACTAAATGTTAAAACACAAAAACTATATTTAAGCGTAATATTATTTAAAAGATGGGAGTTTAACTTTACTCTAAAATCCTATTGATTAGTTGATTTGCTTAATAACCAATTTAAGAAAATATTACTTTAACTTTTTTAATCCTATAAATCGAAATCTATCTTTTTTAGCTCACAACAGTTACTTAGATTTTTTTCTATTTAGCTTTGTGACATTTTTGAGTATTTTATTTACACGTGATTTTTTTAATAAGAAATTAAGAATAAACCTATTTATCTGATTAGGTAGGAAAGGTAAAGGGCGCAAAAGATCAATAATTAGCACCACCCTTTCTTGATTTGAGTTATTTATTACTTCGTGCTCCCAAGTGTCATCAAAGAGTATACTATCTTGTTCTTTCCATTCGTAAACTTGTTCTTTTATTCTAATATAAGGAGGCGACATTTTTGGTACTTTAAGTCCTAAATGGTATCTGATATAACCTCTATATGGACCATGGTGGGAAGGTATGGATTTCCCTGGCTCTAATACTGAAAAAAAGACTTTATAGATATTAGGTATTTCTTTTAACAAGGTACAAATATTAGGGCATAATTCTTTAGCAAGATCTGGTATTTCTCCAGAATAATATAACAGAAACACCTTCCATTTTAAATTTTGTTCAATTCTACCAGAAATTGAATATACTCTTTGATCTACTTCATGGTAAGCTGGGATATCGAAATGTTTATTTACATTTTCAAATTCGGCTTTAACAGTATCAAAGTTTTGTTCTAATAAAGAAAGTTCAGGAAAAGTATTATTTATATCTAAAAAGACTGGCCGATTAGACCCACCATCATATTGTCTGATGATGCTATTACCTATTCTCATAACCACATTGTGAAATCTAGAACCAAAAAGCATATATATATATTTATTAGATTAAATGTAACCTATTAAAAGTTAATACCTACATAATTATGAGCCGTAAATTTAAGAAAAATCTATAAGAAATTATAATGAATATAAATTTGAAATTGTAATCCAATAACTTCAGAATGAAATTATTAAAGCTACAAATATGATCTAGAAAGAAATGGAAAACAGTAACAACAATTAAACTAATAATGAAAGTACAATAACGTGTATAATTAATTCCCAGTTCTGGACTCCTTACCAAAATCTTATCCTAACAGAATAATTACGACTAATTTTTAAGTCATAATACAGTCCATAAACAGATAATGAACTGCATTTATAAAGAAATCTATTCCAGATAGTATTTTTCATTTATTTATTTGCTTCTAACTCATCTATCTTTTTTACGAAAAAGGATAACATAACCGAAAAACCCTAATAAAATTGCAAACAAGAAAACATAATATAAATTTTCCATTAATGGAGCTATCATAATAAGTACAATTACAATACCGATACCGATTAAAAATTTTTTTAATCCTAAACTCTTTTTCATATTCCAAAGATAGTGAACTATCCAAACTTTCTCCCTAGCCTTATAAATTGAATTTTTACAATCCCTAAAAGACAGTGATAATAATGTTACCTTATTTTCTTGGTTTTTAAGTTATTATCTTTAACACAGCCGTGTAACTACCTATGATTAAAATTGTTAAAACAATGAATATGATCGAAAAAGTAATAGAAATCAGAAACAACAATTAAAAAAATAACAAAAGCATTACAAAGTTTATAACTTATGCTATACTCCTATTTCAGTTTAAATTTATATCTTTCAACATACAATTTACTGCAATTGAAAACCTTGTAAATATTTGATATTACAAATTATACACGAATACGTTTTACTTAATGAAAAAGGATACCATATTTTAAACAAGATATACTATGAAAAACATAAAAATCCTTAAATCGATCATCTTGTTTTTATTTGTCACTGCGATATGTTCTTGTGGTAGTGATGACAATGATTTAATTGGAGAATGGCAAAGAAGTGATTTTAATAGCGAGTTTGAATACAAACTAATCTTAAAACCTGATAATACTGGTTTTAGAACTCAGCGAGAGGGAAATTTAAAAGGGCCTGTAATTTCTAATGCTACAGCATTTAATTGGAGTGAAAAAGGGAATATATTAAATATTGATTTTGACGGAGAAATTGTAACAACTAGTTTTTATATTAATTCTAAAGGACAGCTTCATTTAACTGATATAACAAATTTATATTTTATTAAACTCGAGTAATCAAAGAATATCAATAAACTCAACAAATCGTATAACTTATGCTTCACTCCTACTTCGATATAATGTTATCTATTTAAATCTGATTAGTAACAACTGAAAATCCTTCGAATT
>UPTN01001388.1_pt1 | contig 10769 bp, 13 predicted proteins | sample 2160111 | NCBI WGS metagenome assembly UPTN01 (sample SAMN06265058, study PRJEB28932) | marine metagenome | isolation source: Columbia River Estuary | place: USA:Columbia River Estuary, USA | collected 2014-05-05 | reverse complement strand
AACTGCGGCTGATGTTGGTGCAATTTGTATGGTTGCGTCAGCATCACTACCAGTTACCTTGTTAGCAGTTTCTGATGCACCTTCAGTACCACTAATGAAGTTGTCGAATGCATCTCCACCGATCAACCCAGTATCTGTTGTTTCTTTACCAGTGAAAGTGGAGTAGGCAGCGGCACCCACTGCATCACCACCAGTACCACCTAAGATACCACCGATAATACCACCAAGAGCAGCACCAATAGCAGCACCTACAACGTTACCCAAGACAGGAACGACTGTACCAGCAGCAAAGCCAAGTCCACCACCAATTTTAGCACCAGCAGCAGCACCGACCATACCAGTCAATGATGAACCCAAAGAACGAATGATGTTCTCTTGGAACTCCATACCTTCTTGAGCATTCAACATATAGTCAATAGCAAAACCTACAAAAGGTACTTTCCTAAGAAACTTATCAACAACCTTCATGCCGCCAGCAAGTTTTTCAATTAGCGGCTTGGGTATATTACCAGGTGCCTTCTCAAGTACACCACTAAGGATGTTAGATAAGAAACCTTTCTGCTTTCCATCCAATGGCTTCTTTAAGTCTTTGCCCTCCGTTATTCCTGAGGTAGCACCGCTGATTGAACTGCCGAGGTTCTTCAGACCATCCATACCTTTGGTAAGCTGCCCCTTAGTCCATTCACCGGCTCTACTCATAACACTTTTGATGTTATCGCCAATACGGCTGAACATATTACCTTTGGGTCTAGCATCTTGAGCGGCTTCTATAGCATCTACGCCCTTTTTAGCACCTTGAACTCCGTCTGTTGCTCCACTTGCAGCATTAGCACCTTGTCTGGCTCCGTTAGCGGCGTCTGCTCCACCACCTAACAGATTACCAGCATTACGTGCAGCACCCCCAAGAGCATTCTTTGCCCATCTACCGAGGTCAATAATCTTACCAACTACTCGCTTAACTAGCTTGAATACAAAGTCTCCAATAGCACTGAAGATACGCTTACTGATACTGAATATCTTCCTAGCTACGAACCTAACTGTTCGTCCTACTGCTTTAGCTACTCTTCTTATACCTGGTCCAACTTTCTTCAGTGCTAGGTCAATAATAGACCAGACACCCCTCATCTTCCCTAGAGAGGATAGTAAGTTATCCTTAAAGTCTGGGAGACCAGTCCTAAAGTCATCCCAAGCACCCAACAAAGATGGGAGGTTATCAACAGTCCAAGCAGCGGCGAGAGAACCAAATGCTCTCAGTATTTTACCAAGTAAACCTTGAATAGGTTGAACTGCCTTAGTAGCAGCTCTCTGACCAGCATTAGCAAGACCAGCAGCGGCAGAGGATATACCCTCAATAAGTTTTTCTTTGGTATTTCTTAGTCTGTTTTCCTTCTCTACTCTATCGTCTCTAGTCTCTCTCTTCTCATTTATTAACGTCTGTTCTCTACTATTAGCAACAGTATTGGCTAAGTTCTCTAGTGACTGCTTATTAGCCTGTGCCTGATCTGATACTGCGGTTGCTGATGCTTGATAGCTAGTCTGTAGTTTCTGAACTACAGCAGTCATTTTGTTGGCTACAACAATAGCGGTCTTAGGATTAGATACACGACGCCCACCACCACCAACACCATCACCGCCTGCTCCTGCTCCCCCATTACCTTGGGAAGCTTGGAACATAGCGATGCGTTGTTGTTTGTTGAGATATGACCCTGTTTTTGGGTCTACTCCACTACTGGCGGCACCGAATAGGCTCATTTAAATTTACTATTGTGCGGATTGTTTGGCTTCTTCCTCTTCTATCCAGTTCTTAAGTAGAGTGATGTAGATCGTTCGCTCCCAAGGGAACATATTTTCGATCTCACTCAAGCTCCATTTATGATGCTGAAGTAAAGCGAAGTTCGTTTTGTAGTATGACTCAAGACTCTCGTGAGCCATACTTACGCGAAAAAAGAGCCTAGCCCCTCAAGCACGATCTCATTCTTGACGCCAGTTTTGGGGTTAAGAACTTCGATAGTGTGGGATAGCTTGGGCATAGTAGCAAAGAACTTCTCAATAGTTTGGAAGTGCTTAGGCTCTAGCTCCTCTAACCAGGCAATTAGCTCCTCTTGTGTAGAGTCACTACCTGCCCAAGATTCTTCTTCTGTGTAAATTTGGTCAATACAGCCAGCAATAAGCTCTAGGCTTTGGTCGACTGATACAGATTCAAGGTCAGTAGCCATTACCATTTCCATTGATGGGTATTTCATTTTAATGGAATACTCGGAGTCAATAGTAACAGTGTCTGAATGATCATCGTCGAATTCGACTTGGATCTCATCGAGAAATACTTGTACTTCTACTTTAGTTTCCCCATCATCGGGGCAAGTTATCACTAACTCGACGTCACCACCTACAGAGGTACCACGGATATTGAGGAAAATATACTCAATATCAAAAGTCGCTAGCTCATCAACCTTAAACCCACGTGTTTGAACACACGCAGAAATAACATCTTTGATAGCACAAACTTGCTCAAGCTGTGCGTTGGACTCTTGGGCTAGAATAAGAACTTTCTCTTCTTTTACAAGAAAAGGTCTGTACTTAATCTTCTTACCAGTTGACGGAACGGTCAACTCATGAGTCACCTTTGCAATCTTAGGTAATGACATAATAATTCTTGAGCTACTTTATTTAGTCGGGATTTTTTACAAGCATTTTTAGGGGTAAAGACCTAGCACTATCTAACTCTGTAGACTTAACTTCATATAGCGGTGACATCATAACTGGATAGTTATAGTTGCGTTGTTCACCAAGGTGCATATTTATACCAGTAAACCCCCAGTCATAAACACCCGTTACAGCAACTAATGGATATAAGTCAGTCAATAGTCCACGCTTTGCTGCTACATAGGTGAATATATAGAAGTTACCTACCATAGGAACTTGAACCTCGGTAGACTTCAACGCATCGGATGCCTTAGCGAACATATCATCAGCACTCTCCGTACCGATCATATTCTTCTCAACAGTCGCTAGTCTATTATTAGACTTAGTGCGAGACTTAATACTTTTTCTAGGCATTAGACTCCAAGCTCCTTTTCAGTCATAATTTTCCATTCCCATCCTTGGTCTAAGCAGAACTCCTGTGCGGCTGCCCACTTAGCTTGGTTTTGTGAGAACATTGCTTCTGCAATAAGAACATTCTTGGTTCTTCTCTTATATGTAGGGGGCTTTGTCTCCTTTAATGGTTTAACTTCAATGAGGCATTTCTTTATCTTACCCTCTTTATTCTTATACTCCATAAAGAAGTCGGGGAAGTACCTAGCTTGCCTTTTCTTTACTGGGTTGTAGTAGGGAATAACTATCTCCTCACTAGCCCACTTCAATACATTCTCAGTCGTATCAAGGTATCTACAGAACTTACGCTCCCAGAGTGACCTGTAGACAATCTTACCTGGGTCACCAATATACTTCCTAGGATTCTCTGGTTTATACACTCCACGATAAGCCATAAATAGAAGTAGCACCCGACTAGGTATTTAGAGTGGCAGAGGTACGTAACATCACGCTAGAGGAGATCCGTCCCTTACTCGGAAACCTTTCTAGAGCAAACTACTACCAGGTTCAGTTTGGCGGTCTATCTGCTAGCCTATCAAGTTTTCTAGCTTCAAGAGATGTAAGTCGCACCTTTGTCGGTAGTGACGTGGGTCTTATGTGTAAGTCAGCCTCACTACCTGGCTCATCTTTAGGAACCGTTGAGGGCTCTAACTTTCAAGGCGTAACAGAAAACTTCGTATATCAAAAAATATTTACAGAAATATCACTATCATTCTATTGTGATGACGAATATAGAGGCTTAAAGTTTCTAGAGCATTGGATGGAGTATGCAGTCAGTGGAGGAGATATCCGCTCTGGTGCATATGCGTCTCCACAGTATAACTACAGAATGCAATATCCTAATGATCCTGCAACTGGATATAAGTCTCAAGCAACTAGGATATTTAAATTTGAGAATAACTACAAGCAAGTAATGGAGTATAACTTCATTGGTCTAGTACCAAAAGCTTTAAACTCAGTACCATTACGATATGGACCTAACAGTGAGTTAACTGAGATAACTTGCTCCTTTATATACGATAGGTATGTTGCTGGTTCTATTAGATCCTATGACTATGTCTTAGGTAATAACAACAACCTTCTATCCAATGCAGCTAACTTTGTTAATGACTTGAGAATTGGTGATGCAGTATCAATATTCAATAACCTAATAAACTAAATACCTAGGGGGGAACACAACTATGGCTTACAGAACATATAGATATCCAAACCAGCAGATTGGAGCAGACTACGACTACATGATGTTTGAGATTGTAGAGTACTCTCCAAACAGACTTGGAAATGCTAGAAATGGTATCGGGTTCAACTTCACTGGAAGCGCTGGTTCAGCAGCATCCCAAATTAATGCATTGGGTTCTATTTTGCTACCTATGCCAGAGAATATTAACGATACTAACTCAGTTAGCTGGGAATCAGATAGTCTAGATAGTTTGAGTGCAAAGGCTCTCAATACTGGTATGGCTGCTGTGAATGCAGCAAACCTGTCGGCTTCAAAGCAGAGACTCCAGGAACAGGGAAAAGCTACTAATGGCTTTGCTGTTGCAGCAGAAGCTATTAAGGGTGGTTTAGGTGCTGGAGCAGAAGGTTTTAGTGACGCGGTTGATGCTCTCCAAGACCCCCGAGCAAAAGCAGCATTGAAAGCTAAGTTTGTTGCTGATGCTGTTAATGTCTTTGGTGCAAACATTAACGCCGGTAACCTCCTTAGTAGGACTACTGGTCAAGTACTTAACCCAAATATGGAGCTCCTATTCAAAGGAGTAAACCTAAGAACATTTAACTACTCCTTCTCATTGACCCCTAGAGACCGCTCAGAGGCGTCTCAATGTAAGGCTATCATCAATACATTCAAGAGGAGAATGGCAGCCAAGAAGAACACCTCAGGCAATAGTGGTGATGGTATATTCATCAAGGCTCCTGACATTTTCCGTATCAAGTTTATGAGTGGTGGTGATGACCACCCATTCCTATATAAGCTCAAGCCATGTGCTCTGAAAAATATGAATGTCACATATACTGACGGCACTCCATATATGACATATTCGGATGCTACTCCAGTGAAAATGAGAATGAACCTAGCTTTCCAAGAAATGGAGCCAGTTTATTCTGAAGACTACGATCAATTCAGAGCAGAAGATGGAGTTGGTTTCTGATGACTTATTTTAGAGAACTTCCAAATATTGAATATCAAAACTTCCTAGCATCCTCTAGTGGATCACAGGACTATATCTTGATGAAGAATATCTTCATTAGAGGTAAACTTCGTGATGACTTGCAGAATGTATTTACTTTATTCAATAGATATACAATCTATGGTGATGAGAGACCAGACCAGATAGCCAACAAGTTATATAATGACCCCGGACTTGACTGGGTTGTACTTATTAATGCTAATATCTACAACTTCCAGAATGATTACCCACTATCATCACAGCAGCTATGGGTGTATGTTACTAAAAAGTATGGTGAAGAGAACATCAATGACGTAAACTACTACGAAACCAAAGAAGTTAGAGATAGACGCAATAGACTCATCTTACCCGGTAAGGCGTCTGTTGATAAAGACTTTACTATCCCAAACCCAGATATCCCTGGCGGTGAGTTAAATCCTGTAACAGCTGTGACTAACTTTGAAATGGAAGGTAGAAGAAATGATGAGAAGCGTCAGATTTTTGTATTAAAACCTTCATATATTGGTCAGTTTGTTAAAGATATGAGAGACATCTCAACGTATAGCTTTAACTCAGAGTTCGTTGATAAAAAGACTATCAGAGTCACCAACACCAAAAACCAAAGACCATAAAAAAAGCCCCCGTTAAGGGGGCTTTCTGCTATCAGTCGTCAGCGAGTGCTTGGAAGTAGCTTAGTGCGTCGTCATCATCAGACGATGCTGGCTCAGGAATAGTAGTTGAAGGTAGTTCAGGCTCTGAGTACGCTGCTGCTTCCTTCTGGAAGGCAGGACGTGCTGAGCGAAGCTGTGCTTCAATGTCCTCATCACCAGAGTCCTCTTGGGCTGCTGGGCGTGAAGTACCAGACAAACCTAAGACTTGGTTGAAGCGCTTCTTGAGTACTTCATAGTCCTTGAACTGGTCTGCTGCTACTAGAGCTGCTAGTGAGTGCTCCTTACCCCAGAGGGCTTCTAGAGCGTCGTCATCACCCTCTAGGAGGGGTGCTACCTTACCAAAGGTTGATGAGTCATAGTTACGGTATCCCGCAACGTTCTTCGCCTTGAGGTTGAAGTTAGCGCCTTCCCAGAAGTCGAATGGGTTGATAGCTTCTTCGTCTTCAAACTCAGGCTGCATAGCAGACATGACCTTGTCGAAGATCTTCTTACCGAACTTGTAGAGGAATACTCCACCTTCGTTCTGGGGGTTTGCTGGGTCTTTGACGACCAAGATGTTAGCAATATAGGTGAGCTTACGCTTCTGCTTACGTGCTTGCTCTTTACCGGAGTCAGTGCCGTTGTTCCATAGCTCAGAGTTGTACTCGGAGACAGGATCCTTCTGACCGGTTGTTGTAAGACTGTTCTCGATATACCAACCACCTTTACCTTGGAAGGCGTGGGAGTACATCTTGACGAAAGGCATATCTTCGCCGTCTGGTGCTGGGAGGAAACGGATAACTGCGTAACCGTTCTGAGCTTTATCACATTCTAGCTTCCAGTAACCGTCGTCACCGTTGCTACCGCCTGCGCTGTTCATCTTCTCTACTTCCTTGACGAGCTTTTGGGTCAAGGCTCCAAGAGAGGACTGCTTCTTAAGATCTTTAAATGACATGGATGTTTGGATTCGTTGGATAAACGGCGGAACTTGTCGTGTGTGCGACCTACTTATTATAGGTTACAACCGGTAGGATGCCAAGCCTAGTGGACAGTTTTGTTACAGACCACGTGGGGTTTCACCACCGGACTCTTCATCAGGATAATAGCCATGCTCTTCAGCAAAAGCAATACCCTTTTCAATTTCTAGTAAGTCTTGATACACTTCTTCAAATACACTCATTGGGTTATTACGGTCAACGTTATGACCATAACTCTCAAAGTGCTGTATGACGTCTTCTAGTAGTAGCTTAGCATCTGTATCGTCAGATAAGATGCAGCGGAAACACATATTCTTCTGCTTTGCGTGTAGTTCCTTAAGTAGGACTAGGTTTTCTTTTTGGTCTTGCACTGTAGCAAAGTCCGCGTACTGACTGAATAAGAGTACTTGGTTCTGCATATCAGAAATATCTTCGATAGCTGCCATTACAAGGTCTGAGTCGAAAAACCGCTCGTTATCCATTGATACACTCCCTAAGGATTTTCTTGCATTTAGCAACGTCAATATTTATGAAGGGACGATACTTCTTTACTTTGAGAGAAACTGTCTCCCATACTGGGTCTGATAGCTTAGTGTCTAGCTTAGTGGAGAAGTTGAAAATAATGTCTAACATAGTTAGTGTCTCAATAGTCATCTCACTAGCAAGATAACGTTTTACTATAGGTGGGTGTCCTCTCTTGCAAGAGAAGGCTGCTTCTAACGTCATCTCATCAAATATAGTACGACACTCTTCAGTAAATGTGTAGGTAAGGCTCTGATACTTCTTACTCAACTCATTATAGTTTCTTTCTCCACTCTGCATGATCTCACCGACCCATACGGCAGAGGGGTTATCTGTAGCAACAAAGTTTGCGATGAAGTACATTTTGACTTCATCGTCTGATAGTTTGCGTGACATTCTCTCAAAAAAGTACTTGTCACGCCTCTTGTTGAAAGAGGACACAGAAGAGCGGGTCTTCCCGTTATATCTGAAAAAGTCATACTTAGCATCGGTGAAGTGCTTCTTCATTGCTAGGTATGTGGTATAGACTTCATATGGAGTCATTAGTCCTCTTCCGGTCCTGCTTCTCATAGATGGTATCAAATAGGTAGTTTGGCTTTGCTAACTCCACGGGCTTTCATGAAGTTAAGTCTCGTAGCATCGACCTTGAGCTTCTCTTTGAGAGGCTTGGTCATTAGCTTAGAGATAGAGTCTACCTCAATATTCTCTTTTTCGCAATAGAAAATAATGGCTTCGATGTAGTTAAGCTTTTCTTTGAGAACGACGTTCTCGATCTCATATGAAAACTTAATTGGAGTAAGGAATTTTTCTTCCAATACTTTCGCGAGTTCTTCTTTTTTACCCATAAGTGCTAAGTTTGTCGTTTACGAATTTACGGATATAGGTATCAAGCACTTTAACATACTTGAATACGTCCTTTTCCTCATAGACTTTAAGCTCACCGTCCTCGCAAGCCATAATAATGACTAGGTTTTTAGCCTTAATGCCAGTGAGTTCATAAAGCATACATGCATAAGCCGATGCTTGAACAAAATAGCCTTGTACCCATTTCAGGGGCTTGGGGGACTTAGAAGTCTTGAAGTCAATGACGGAAAGTTCACCGTTATAGTCACCGATACAGTCAGGGGTGCCAGCAATACCAAGACGCAAGCTATACATAGCCTGTTCTTGAAGAATAATGTTGTCTATCTTATCAAGCGCTGGCTTGGCTGTATTAAATAATATTTGGGAAATGGGAACTTTCGCTTTGGGCAACGGTTCATTCTGTAAATAATGTTCAGTCAAGAGGTGCATATCAGTACCTCTAGTCGTTGCCCTCTTAGACACCCGGTTGGCTTCTTCCTCACCAACTCTTGCTCGCCACTTCATTATACCTTCACGACTATAATGAGACGTGATGGATGTAATGGAAACAAGTTTTACCTTTTCACCATCAGAACCAGGCACTGTGTAGTACCTGACTCCGTCGATGGATTCCCTGGATAGTTCAGGGATAGTTACGTGGTTATGGGTAAACGGCATCTAATATCATTGAGATACCGGTATTATAGCACAGATTAGATCTCTATGCCAGATTCGTGTTTTGCTACTAGGTATTCTTTGCAGAGACCAGAGCGGACAATGTCATCTAAACCAAACTCTACCTTAGATACTGAAGGCATACGCTCAAGGATAGCCATAAAGTCCATAATGCCGCTACGCTCAGACGCCTTTGTTAGGTCGGACTGGGTAGCATCTCCACAGAAGTGAATCTTGGAGTCTTCACCAACACGAGTCATAATAGAGTCGAGTTCGTGTGCATTTAGGTTCTGGAACTCGTCAACAATGATAATAGACTTATCTAGAGTTGTTCCCCTCAAGAAAGAGGTGGACCAGAAACTCAAGGTTTCTTGAGACTTTAGGTTACCGTATAACATCTCAAAGTCAGCATCGGTCTCCATCATAAACATGTATTTCACCATGTTCTTGTATGGAATCTGATATAGTGCTGCTTTATCATCGTGGTCACCAGGGAGAAAACCAATTTCTCTCGTGGAAACTAATGAACGGACGATATACACCTTTTCGTATGGGCTTCTCTCGTCTAAAACTTCTTCCAAAGCTTTATATAGAGTGATAAACGTCTTACCAGTACCCGCACAACCATATGCGACCATGTTTTGACCTTTATCATATTGCTCAAACAGAATGCCCTGATTGTCTGTTATTGGCTCAATCTTAGTTAGTAAGTCTGAGCTAATGGGCTTCTTCCTTCGCATCTGCTTAGCAGTCAGACCAGCGCCTACAGGTTGGCTAGTCTTACGGTTTCTTTTTGCTGACATTTTATGAGGTTGTTATTTTACAGAAAAGAAAAGAGGGTAGACCTCATAGTTTTGTAACTACGGATCCCCTCATCTTTGAAGCATTGTCTAGAACATCGTTCCAGCCAGGTGCTTTTACTCTCAATTTGTCTTTCCATTCACCCATTTCCTGGGCTGTGGCGCAACCTTGTGACCAGTCTCGTTGCCAGTCTGGATTCTGCTTATACCACTCCATAATATCATGTATAGAACATTCAATTAATTGGGTTTCACCAGTTTCCTTGTGAATTACATCATACTGAGGCATTGGATATACTCCTATGTCTATGGTTTATTTAGGGGGCTAGTCTTGCTTTGTGAAGACGCTTCTCTTCATAATACTCAAAGATTTGGGGGCACCAAACTTTAGTAGGTTCTATCATTGCTTCACATAGTGCCTGAATCTCTAACTGAGCATCTAATTTTGCTCGTAGGTCCAAGAAATGTAGTAGTGAGCGAAGACTAAACGTTACTACAAAGTTTTGTCGGATGTTCTGCGGAAGATAGTCACGTGCGTGCTCTTCGGATACTCCATTCTCATACTGGACAGCAAACCGCTCTGAAGCAGCCTGGGAAAGCCCTAGCTGGGAGTGGTAGTCATCTTCACTCCATTCGTACTTCTTACCCTTTCTATTGGTGTAGAAGCCCGGAGGGCGTACGTAGAAGACCTTCTGAGGTAGAAGTTCACCTGACGCAACCTTCAATACACGCTTACACGTATATCGTTGGGACTGAACGTCAAAACTAATACCTACACGGTGAGTACGTGCCTGCACAATAACATTGTGAACGAACCCAGAGCAGCTAAACGTGATAGAAGGGTGCTCTAAAGGACCCCAATGACCACGACCATTCTTAAGTAGTTGTTCAATTACCCATGTACCAGCATCCGTTTCGTGGGGAATGTTGGTGTCTTCAATAGGAAGCTCACTGTAGTCATTTTTACCGCCCATAAACACAAGTTGTTGTGGGTTGGGGGTACACCTGATCATCTCTACCTTTTGGTAGGGATCAAGCTTT
>UPTN01001387.1_pt1 | contig 10770 bp, 13 predicted proteins | sample 2160111 | NCBI WGS metagenome assembly UPTN01 (sample SAMN06265058, study PRJEB28932) | marine metagenome | isolation source: Columbia River Estuary | place: USA:Columbia River Estuary, USA | collected 2014-05-05 | reverse complement strand
CACTTTTCCATGTACGTTGGATCTTATTGTATGTGTGAAATTCTTTTGAGGCACTGAAATAATTTTAATTATTAAATTTTGCAATCGCTTAGTTTGCTTAATTGTGTATTTAGCGAATTCCTTGGTATGTATTATATGAATGTGATCGCTTTATTTTGGTATTGGAAATTTTAGTTGGCGAGGATAATTGTAATTGTTATGTCAACGTACTTTCATTTTAGTTCGCCGAATTAATTCCAATAAACAGTCTTGTGTTTGTTTTTTGTTTTTGTCTCCGCTGAAACTTTAAAAGGAATGTATCGTTGTTTTTCCTTTTGAAGTAATTGTTCACAATTTTTCCAGAAGGCAAACTGTAATCGTCATGACATTTTCTGCAAGGCAGAAGAAACTCGACGGAAATCGTCAAAATGAACGGAACAATGATCAAAATGGTGTCGAAAAAGTGAGTTTTGTGTTGCAATTTTTAAGTCATTTTGAATACGTTGGAATTGTCAAGTATGTATTGACACATGATACAGAATCGTCCGTTGAACGTCATGCGGTATTGTGTTTGTATGTAATCGTTATTGTGTGTTTTGTTATGTTCCAACGTACGTTATGCGTTATGTATCGCTAATTACATTCGTTTCAAAAAGAATTAAATGGAAAAATTTCTAAATTTCCAATTTTTCCTTTATTTTTTAATATCAGGTTGTCTCTCCTAATAACAATCCGGACGTTTTGGCGTCTGCCGTCTGTGTTTCTCCTGAGAAGGAAGTGAGTAGATAGTTTCATTTGTAAAATATGTTCGTTTTATAATTTGCAGCTTACGTGATCTTCAATTGTTGTTCCTTATAGTATACTATGACTACTATGAATGACCTTGAACGCAAAGCAGTTTTAAGTGGAAAGGGAGTTTCTGAACTAAAAGGTAATGTGAATGGTACAACAGACAAGAATGTTCAATCAATGAAAGATAAAGTTGCTTCTTTACTTACAAAGAGGAAGTTCGACGAGAATTTATTTGAGAAACCCAAGTTTGAATTGAAGTTCCGACCCTTGATTCCTAAGAAAGGAAGTAATGTTGTGTTCCTTCATGTGTCTCTTGAGAAAGACAATGGGGAGGGGAACATTTATTTCAGGGCAAACTACCTTGAGCCAGTTCTGAAAATGCTTCCTGAACTTGAGGAAAGTGACACTGTGATTTCTAAGTATAAGGAATTATTTCAAGGAGTGAAGAGGGCAAAGCTTAGGGCATCTCAGTATGGTCCCAATCAAGCACGAACCTCGTTCAAAGGTGGCAATTCTTATTACCAAGAGATTTTGTTTTTTCTTGTTTCCGTTCGAGATTCTCTCCAAGAAATTGTTAGCGTCATTAAGTATGCGTTTCAAATGGATACTTTTTTTGTCGCTTTGGAAATGTTTATTGAAACTTCCAATTATAAGAGAGGTCCGTTGTTGGAGACGATGTTAAACAAAGACTCTGAGATGCGCCAATGCTTGAACAAGACTTCCAAGAAAGAATTTCCTAACAAAGTTGAGGAATACGATGCGTTGGATGCAGTTTTGTTGGACGAAGACATTTATTCTGTGTTAAAAATTATGTTCCCAGATGAGGAACCCAAGAAGATAGAACACATCATGAAGACTGGGTTTCTCAACTATGCTGTGAAAATGGAGCCTTGAACTGTTAAGCTTTGTTTTTTGTTTGTTGTTGTGAATTTAATCGTGGAGGAATGTTTCGTATGATATGTATTATGGTGAAGTTTAATTGATGTTAACCAATAAACCACTTTTTATGCCTTTTTTTCTTGATTTAGGTTTTTCGTATTTGAAGCTTAGGAATAGAGTGAGATGTTACGAAAAGGAATGGAGACGTAGGAAAAGAAATCGTAGTTGTTTTTTTGATCCTGAGTGCATTGAGATCTCAACCAGAAATGTCTTTGATGAAACTGGCGAAACAAATAAAGAACGAAGCAGTGAAAATAGTCAGGGTGTGGAGGTACGTGCAATATTTGTTGTTGGATTTTTTTGGTTTTACTAAATAAATCCTTTCTCCTGTCATGTCAATAGTCTCTTTGATTTTTTTTGTTTCACTAAATAAATCCATTTTTTTGTCGTCCCATCGCTCTATTTGGTGCAACCTGCACTGACAGGAAGAGAAACAAAATGAGCACAGCGCTGCAAAAACAGGAGATTCCAGCGATAATGAATCTGCAGAGGAACCATCAAATAGTGAAGGTGTAGGGGCTGGTAGTGAGATGAAAGATTCTTCTCATCCAATGGAAGATGGAGGGAAAAAAGATGATGTGGTTCCTAATATATCAAGAACAAATCTTCAAATGTCTAACAAGAAAAGAAGGCAACGTGAAAGAAACGATAGGTATGATGATCAACATTCACAGAAGAAGTCAAATGTTCTAGAAAGTGTTGCAGACTCTACAACTCCTGGTGCGAACGCAAGGTATCTTAAAAAAAGAAGAATAGAAATGAAAGAAAAAGCGAATAACAATCAAGAGCAAGTGGAAGGATCAGAGAAATCTATTGACAATGGAGAAAAGAAAACTAGAAAGGAGAATTCAAATAGCAGATATTTGAAAAAGAAAAGAATGGAAGAGAAAAAAAAGGAAATCAACAATGGTGAATACATAGGGAAAACAACCTATATGAAAAGGTATATGCAGAGGAAAAGAGCAGAGCAGAAGACGTGCAGTGCAACGGAAGGCCAAAAACAGACCGAAAATGTTGAAATGGAAGGGGTACCCAACAGTGAAAGCGAGGTTAGTGTCCACTGATTGTAAATTTTGCCTGTCATTGATGGTTACCTTTGGATTTTTTTTTAGAACTAAAAAAATTCCATTTTTCGTGCAGGGAGATGTTCTTTTAGCTGAATTTACAAATCATGAAGAGCAACAACCTTCATTATCACAAGAATGTCAACAAAATACCAAGAGAGTCACAGAGATTCGAGACATTGATGTTTCTTATTTTGAATTTAGACTGAGGCTTGCCATTTGCAACAGATACCAATTGGATAAATTATTCCAAGAGCTGAGCCATTATGTTGAGAAGCTGGGCATTGCTTACCCAAGAATCGAACTAACTAGTAAGCTTCGTAATGAAGATTTGGTTATTCATATGGAGGAAATTATAAGCTTGCTCAGGGGAGTTGTTTCTTCATACATGGAAGGAAAACAGATGGAAATCCCTAACAACAACAAAGACAAACTAATGGAACAAGTGCAATCTCACAGCAAGGAATTTGTGGAACAAGTCTGCAATTTCGAAAAGGAAATGTTTAATATACATCCAAAACATTGCAAGATCTGCCATCAAAGAAGACTGAACCTGCAAATGGCCAAGAAGGATATATGCAGTAGATGTAATAGGGAAAAGTCGGAAGAACACAAGTTTAGTCATGGAAACAGCGCACTTCCTACTTGGATCGATTCAGATGGAAATGTGAGGTATTCTATTCCAATGGAATTATCAGAGTTGACTTTGGCCGAAAAGTTGCTGATACAAAAAGTGTCTCCTTTGATTCCTGTTATTCACATCAAAAATGGAACATTAGGTTCCCGAGGTCATGTAGTTTCATTTTTTCAAGATATTTCTGGAATTTGTAATGAGTTGCCAAGACTTCCCAATAATGTAACAATGGTGAAAGTTGTTCGTCAGTCACTGTCCAATGATGGAGAAGCAATTCGAAAAGCATTTATGGTCAATCGTCTAAAAGTGTTAAAAGCCTTGCAGTGGTTGAAGAAATATAACGTATTGTACAAGGATATTGATATTGTGGAAAGCAATCTTGACTGGATTTCTGATAGTAATGAGAGTCAGTTACAGAACATTATTCATGTAGATTCAAAAGAAACAGAAGTTGAGGACGACGATAGGTATGTTCCATATATTTTTTTTTCTATTCATGGATTTTTTTGATTTTACCCAAAAAATCCATAGTGCTCATGATGTGTTGCCTTCTTTCATAAAATAATGTTACACAGAGGTCCTGCAGAAAAGCAAGTTTTGGAACCATTGGAAGAGTTAAATGATGCCGAATATGAGTTGTATGGCAATTTGAGTGTCGAAGAAACTCGACACATTTCTAAGGTTGACAAGCAAATTTTGAATACTGTAAATCAATGTACGAATGGGAAAGTAACTCCTAGAGTTTCATGGCCTGTTAGAGACGTAAAACCAGTTTCAGAGTACAGTGATGAGCAGATATTTTGTTTAGCCTTCCCCTGGCTATTTCCAGGTGGTGTAGGGGACATTAATGATCCACGATTGCATGAAATAGATATTTCGGACTGGGCTCAAAATCTATTGTATTACGAAGATGGAAGATTCGCAAAGGATAAGCTGTGGTCTTTTTTTGCACTAAATTTTATTTTTCGTCGACGAAACGAAGCACAAAGCAGGTTCTTTGTTAAAGATTTTGTTGGAGACTCACCTCCATCACTAAATGATCTTAAAAACAAAATAGCAAGTGGTGATACAACTTTCATTGACAAATTGATGTATTTTGGCAAAAATATCTCAGGATCATCTGCCTATTGGAGAAGTAAGAAAGCTGAATTATATTCATGGATAAACTATCATATTGAGAAAGGAAGGGGTGCACCAAATGTCTTTATGACTCTCTCATGTGCTGAATACTTTTGGCCAGATTTAAAGCGTTTATTACAGGAGTATATTTTTTTATGTGAAGGGAAAGAAGTTGACCTAGACAAGGATCATGCTGCTTTGAATAAAGCTTTGAATGACTATGCAATTGTTGTTCAAGAATTTTTTCACTTGCGAGTTAATAGTTTTTTGAAGACTATAGGTTTGGAAGTGTTTGGCATCAAGTATTATTGGGGACGTTTTGAATTTGCTAAATCAAGAGGACAGATTCATCTACATTTATTGGCAATTGTTGATGACATTGCATTATTTGAAACTTTGTGGAATTTAAAAGGACAAAAGCAAGAACAGGATGATTTACTTGCTGAATGGGCTAAACAACGATTTAATCTGACAGCGACAATTGAGGAACAAAAATATACTGTTCCGGAAGAACAGGCTCACAGTCCATGCAAATTGCGATTCTGCCAAACGGTAGATTCAAAAGTCGACCAACAATTGTTGTGCAAAGACGTTCAAATGCATAAATGTAGTGGATTTTGTCTTCGCCATGTAAAAGTTTTGAAAACAAAAAACAGCGAAACAGAGGTATTAATAGAAGGCTCTGAATCAACAGTAAGTTTCACTTTAGAATTTTTTATTATTTTTCGGATTTATTTTTTATTTTCCAAAAATTCCAGCTTGTTTTCATTTTTGTAAAGGTTACCAAAAAACACCGTCAATGCAGGTGCGGATGTGGTACCGAAAAAACACCAGGCAAGGGTGACACACCTGGATGGAAACTTCAAGATCGAGATGTGATTTCTAAAGATCAAAGGGGGTTTAATCAACTGTGTATGAAGAGAAACAATGAACGATTTAATCAAACTTCTTTGTATTGTCTGCAGAGCTGGCGTGCCAACTGTGACATTCAAATTATAGTTTACGACACAGATCCCAAAAATCCAGATTTCTCTGAGATTGCAAAAGTATCCGATTATGTCGTTAACTATGCATGCAAAGGGAATACGACTTTATCAATTGAAAAAAAGAATGTGAAAGACTTTACTTTAAGGTGAGCTTTTAGAAATGTGAATTAAAGTAATGTTATTTTCTTCAATCTATTTTTTGACAAATTTTGAAATCATTCATCTGTTCAGCGCAAAAGAAGAGACTGGGGACAACAAGGACTGCAAAAGAGTAGTGAATCAATTACTAAACAGATATGTTGCAACAAGAACTATTACCAAACAAGAATCAATGTGTGAATTGGGAAAATTGCCTATGGTAATTTGCACTGAAGCAATCGAAACACTAAGTATTTCTTCAGCCAAGTTTCAAGAAGGAGAGTCTTCTGGTACAACATTTGTGACGAAATACAAAAACAGAGAAGAACAGTTTCAATCGATGTCATTACATCAGTATTTTATGAAAGAAAAAAACACTGATGGTGGTAAAAAAACATTTAAAGAAGTTGTCCCACATTACGTTGGAGGATCTGGGCAACCAAAGTATCCAGTGAATCAAAGATATGCAAGGGCAACACTAATTCAGCATTACCCATGGAGCAAACGTAATCCATTGCCACCAGAAGAGGATTATATCCCAATGTTTAATGACTTCATTGAATCGAATGATTGTCCTGCCTCTGTCAAACTGGCATTTGAACGTGCTAAACTAAGATCTTATCTAGAAAAAAGAGGAATTGAAGAAGTAATGTCACCGGATCAAGAAGAATCTATTCCAGTTAATAATGTTTTGGATGAGGATGTCTTTAGTGCTGTTAACATTTCTGGTACTCTTCAAGAAGTATCAAATACTACTGAAGACAGCAACATGTATGGATTCAATTATGGCATTCACTATGATTGGGGGAAAAGAGTCATTGAAAATGTAAGTTTTTTGTTTTGTTTGTCGAACATGTCAATTGGAATTTTTTTAAAATTAATAAAAAATCCATTTGTTTACTTCAGACTCCTCAAGACGGTGCTACTTGGTTAATGACCAAGGTAGCTGAACACAATGAAAACAAACAGAAAGAAATGATAATTCCAAAAGACAAAGATGGCAATGAATATGAACTACGTAATTTGACTGACGAACAATTTGAAATTGCTTTTGTTGTTTTAGACAAAATACGAGAATGGCTTGACATTGCTATACATGGCAAGAAGGACAATTGCGAATTTAAACCTTTACGATTAACGGTGATGGGACAAGCTGGTACTGGTAAAACTGTTTTGATAAACACTTTGGTCACTGTTATTCGAAAAATGTTTGGACTCAACAACACAGTTCACGTGGCAACACCAACAGGTTCATCGGCATTTTCTGTTCAAGGTCAAACATTGCATAGGCTGTTTCAAATTGACATTCGAAATCCAGATAATGAAATGTCTCCATTACAAAAAGAATTATTGGGAAAACTACTTAACACGACGCTTGCGTTGTTTTTCGATGAGAGAAGCTTGATTTCCCAACAAGTTTTAGGCACATGTGAAGTTCATGCAAGAAAAACTGCTCATAATTTTGGACATGAGAACGAAGATTGGGGTGGAATACCAGTTGTGATATTATTTGGAGATGATTATCAATTGCCTCCAGTGATTCATGCAGGAGCTTTCAACGTGTTCAAAGCACCAAAAGGAGGAAAGTACAGTGCAATGACTGTTAATGGCCGTCGTCAATTTTTGCTCTTTTCAGGTAACTTTGTAATTTTATGTTGCTCAAACATTTTTGGAATTTTTTGGTACTAACAAATATATCCGTCATTTTACATGTTGCCTAGAATATGTCATGGAATTGACAAAAATCAAACGTGTCAATGAGAGAGAACTGCAATTTAGAAACATGCTGTCAAATTATAGGATCGGAACTCCAACGAAAGAAGACATTTTGACAGCCCTCGATTTGAACATTTTAAAAATGCCAGCAGATAAAAGAAAAGAAATAGAAAAAAAATCTCTTTATATTTTTGCCAACAGAGAGCCCATGGAAAGACACAACTATGAGAAACTAAAGGAAGAACACAATGAGGACAATCCCGTTGCCAAAATAATTTCCACCACAATTGACAAGGAAGGGAAAATGCGAAAGGGTTTAACTAAACATTTCGCCGCTGACAAAGATTTACCATACATTGCAACAATTTGTCGAAACGCTAAAGTACAAATTACGGGAAGGAATATTGAACCTGAATGGGGACTGTATAATGGAAGTATTGGCACAGTGAAAGAAATAGTATTCAACCAGGATGACAACCCAAATGATGGAGATCTACCATTGTATGTAATAGTCCATTTTCCACAATATTGCGGACCTTCTTGGATACCAAATGAGCCAAAGTATGTACCAATTCCGATTGTTCAAAGAAGTTGCATGCATTCATGCTGCAAAATTCAATATCTCCCTTTGGCACTAGCATATGGAAAAACAGGTCACACTTTCCAAGGACAAACAGTTGGACCAAACGAACCTATCGAATCAATCATAGTACAACCAGGAAACAGAAAGTTTGAAGGACAAAACCCAGGATTATTTTATACATTTATCTCTAGAGCTACTTGGATTGGAACTCCCGAAGAAAGATGGAAATCAGCAATTTTCTTTTCATCAAAAGATATGAATTTTGATAGACTTTGGAATTTATGTTGCAAGCCTAGTACAGGAGCAGAATATGAACTAGTTCAACAAAGAAGAATATGGGTAGAACATCTTAAAAAAAATCTGAAAAGAAAAACAATCAGTGAGGAAGACAAAGCTGATCTTATTAATTGGGCCAATCAAACAAAGATTGATGGAACACTGTTGAATTCTCTAATTGCAAAAAGTAACTGGAGAACAACTACCAGTTTAAATTATTAATTTCGTGGATTTTTTTGTTTATTTCTAAAATATTCCAAAACTCCTATATATATATATACATGTATATATATATATATGTATATAAGTATACATTTCTGTATATCCAGCTATCTTCTCTTTTGTAACATTATTTTTCCTCAAATCTGTATATTCCAGCTATCTTCGTTTTTTAGTAGTTTTTTTTTTTCAGGTATGGATATTCCGATATTAACAACTTTGATGTACCGGCTCTACATACGCAAAAACCTTCAACTATATAATAGAAGCCCTTCGGGCAATACGAGAGAATGCCAGGGGCATTAGAGCTCTGTAGTATTCAGTTTGAGAAAAAGTATTGATACAGAGCTCGCCCGAAGGGCTTTAATAGTATTCAAGGTTCCCAATGGCTAATTGCAATCATCAATGAATATCTGCCGCCAGAATTTCCTAAAGCAACGAGTATGTGGTTGCTCCGCAATCGGTATTTGTTTTTTTGTTTTTTTTTAATTTTTTTTGGATTATTTTCAGTGTTACCAAAAAATCCACATGATGAATTACGGCGACAGCGGTAGCTTCAGGCACACCAGGTTTGGGTACAGCGACTCCGCGAACGACTGTCGTTTGCTCGTTCACAACTCGGGTCCCATCAGGCATGGTCGTTTGTGTGTATGTTACCGTGTGAGTTTCAGGAATTTGCTCCTTTCGGCAATTCGGCGGAGGAATTGCTAAAGTAGCTATCCCTGCGAAAAACCAAAGCAGCACCAACGCGATACTGCAGTTGGCGCCCCATTGTCTCGAGCAACCCGTCGACGATACAGATAGTCCATTATAGGTTGTCTCGGAACCGTTGCAAACAGGACCGGCCAGAAAGAGAAGCGTCAATCCTTGAAAAAGCGAAACGAAGAAACAACTGACACCCATGCATTTCCATCCAGAAAAAAGAGCATTTGCATGATAACAGCACGGTATCAACCATATCTGCAAACATACAAGTCCCCCGATGACACCCGCAATCACACTGAAGGCCATTGCACTTCTCCATTTCGAGTCGTGTTCAAATGGCAGCGGACTATTTGGATTATAGCCATATTTGACACACGTTTGGTAAACATTTTCGTCCATGGTGGATGTTGTATAGGTTTCATAAGTCCAAAGACCAAAGCTTTGGGAAATGGATTCACCGTCAGATGCTACCCACTGCACTTTCACGAATTCGCACCACGAAGTACTCATCATAGCCAGCAAAAACGACAAGGAGCTCAAAATGGCTGGAATAAACTTGTAGAAGTTTTCCGGTGTAAAACTAAGCGGGAATCCAAACAAAAAGCAAAAACAAACGATGTTACGCCCACAAAATTTTGCCAAAGGGAAATAACAATATCAAAAGAAGATAGGAACGCGAGCAAGCCAACACCACATCAAGCAGTGGTACATTAACATAATCAAGGTGGAAACGCGCTCAGGAAGCCTCAATAGCCTTACCAAAAGAAAGTTTGAGACATGTCTCGGGAGGGATCGTTGTCACTATATCTTGGCATTTTCTAGAGTTGTTCTTCTTTTTTATCTCTCGAAAAAATAAATTCGCATTCCAATCTCAGACATACAATGCCCATCGCGCGGGGGATCCAAGGCGCGACGCCACCAGACCACCACGGGCCCGCCGTTTGTAATGGTTGCAGCCTAAAAACAGCAGAGAATTTGGAAGTGGTTCGGCAGATTCCTCTTGAAAAGCTTTTGTTGGAAACAGACTGCCCATGGTGTGATATTCGTCCTAATCACGCATCTTACCAATATGTGGATACCAAATTTCCTACCAAGCAAGAAAAAAAGTGGGAGGAGGGATTCTGTGTAAAAAGTAGGACGGAACCTTGTCATATCGTCCAAGTCGCAGAAGTAATCGCAAGAGTTAAGGGATGCTCGGTCGAGGACGTCGCAGATGCTTGTTACTCCAATTCATTAAAATTTTACGGGTTTCTGACATAGTGTTTCGTTATATTTAAAAATAATAATGCATTTCTTTTCTTAAGAAAAGTATAATAGGCATCAGATGAGTGCACTCGTCGATTCAAATCATTAGGCATATTGGTGTAGTTTAAATTATTAATTTCGTGGATTTTTTTTTTATTTCTAAAATATTCCAAAACTCCTATATATATATATACATGTATATATATATATATGTATATAAGTATACATTTCTGTATATCCAGCTATCTTCTCTTTTGTAACATTATTTTTCCTCAAATCTGTATATTCCAGCTATCTTCGTTTTTTAGTAGTTTTTTTTTTTCAGGTATGGATATTCCGATATTAACAACTTTGATGTACCGGCTCTACATACGC
>UPTN01001385.1_pt1 | contig 10772 bp, 10 predicted proteins | sample 2160111 | NCBI WGS metagenome assembly UPTN01 (sample SAMN06265058, study PRJEB28932) | marine metagenome | isolation source: Columbia River Estuary | place: USA:Columbia River Estuary, USA | collected 2014-05-05 | reverse complement strand
TCTTCCGATCTCACTTGTTAATATTAATTTTTTAAATGGGGAGAAAATAACTTTTATGTTACAACCTGATAAACCCTCCTTTATCATTCCAGAAAAAGAAACTTTAATAAATACCATAAAAACATACCTAAAACTTGGTACAGAACATATTCTATTGGGTATAGATCATCTTCTATTTGTCTTAGCATTATTACTTATAACTCCTGGTTTTAAAAAACTTATAAAAACCATAACAGCATTCACAATTGCCCACAGTATTACGTTATCATTATCCGCTTTAGGGTTTATCGGATTGCCAGGTCCGCCCGTTGAAGCTGTTATTGCTTTAAGCATTGTTTTTCTGGCCGTTGAGCTAATGCATTATTATAAAGGAGAAATTACCTTAACCGTAAAACACCCTTGGATTGTGGCATTTATTTTTGGACTACTTCATGGTTTCGGTTTTGCAGGAGCATTAGCAAATATTGGGTTAACTCAAACTACAATTCCATCCGCTTTATTGTTTTTTAATGTTGGTGTTGAATTTGGACAGATATTATTTATACTCTGCATTCTTAGTTTAATTTGGATCATTAAAAAGACAAAAATTAGCATACCAAAAAAGGCAGTGTTTATTCCTGTCTATGCCATTGGCAGTATAGCATCTTATTGGTTAATAGAGCGAGTTATTGCTTTTTGGGTATAAAAACTGTATTCTTAAGTTGATTTAAAATGACAATAATCTAAGAACAAACCTTATTGAGATGATTATCACTTAGAAACCGTTGAGTTTTTATCTTTATATCTCAACTCGCCTAATTCAATACTTATAGATGTTTTAGCAAGAATAGTAAAGACAAATGCCCCCATAGCCCAAATTCCGATAGTAACTCCTACTTCTATTCCTGTTGGAAGGTATTCTACAATCTTACCGTAAGGACCAGGAATAAAACCAGGTACAATTAAGCCAAAACCTTTTTCAATCCAAATCGCGACAAAAAGCAGAAAACAACATATGTACAGTATCTTTAGGTTATTTCTAAACCTATTAAAAGTAAGTGTAATAGTCGCTAAAACATTTAGTGGAATTGCTGTCCATATCCATGGTAATAATGCATCTTTTCCATGTAAGCCAAAGAAAAGATAATAGGCGCTTTCACTGTGATGGGTGGGCGCATAGAATTCTTTAAATAATTCTGAAATTAACATTATTAAGTTTATTTGTGCGGCAACAGTAACAATCATAGCTATTTTTTTGATTGTTTTATCTGGTATTTTGAATGCCGTAAAAGAGCGAATTATAGCTAAAACTAAAATAATTAAAGCTGGACCAGCAGCAAAAGCTGAAGCTAAGAATCGAGGTCCTAATAGAGCATTATTCCAAAAAGGGCGTGCTTGTAAACCTTGATATAAAAAAGCGGTGACTAAGTGAATGCCTACAGCCCAAAATACAGAAAGTACAGCACCTGGAACATAAACGCTTTTCTTCGCTTCTTTACCTTGATAATGTCTAAAAAGTATATAAAATGGAATAGAAATATTAATGAAGAGATATCCGTTTAATACTATAACATCCCATGTGAGCATTGAGTTTGGGAAATTAAAAACACCAATTCCTGGTATCATATGCCAAAGCACTGATGGACCACCCATATCTGCAACAACAAATGCTAAGCACATTATTAAAGCTGCCACAGCGAGCCCTTCCCCAATGAGTACAGCTTGTTTAAAATCTATGTCATGAAGAACATACGTGGGCATTACAAGCATTACCGCGGCCGCCGCAACTCCTACTAAAAACGTGAAATTTGAAATATAAAGACCCCAACTCACTCGATCAGACATTCCAGTCACACTAAGTCCTTCATCCAATTGAATGGAATAGCAGTACATTCCTATTAGCATCACTAAGGTTAAAAACCCCATCCAAATATGATACTTTACTGACCCTTTGGTAATGGTATCTAAACTATCAATTACCAAACTTTTAAATACTTTAAATACTCCCATTTTATAGTGTTTTAAATCAATCAGCCTAGTTTATTTTCTTGTTCTAAGCGTCGTGATTTATATGCTGTCTATTGCCTTATTAATTAATCCATAAAATACCAGAATTTAGGATCGGTACCTAAATCTTCTTTTAATCGAAAAACTTTTTTGTTTTCTAAAACCCATCTTATGGTGCTTTTAGGGTCTAAAAGGTTTCCAAAAATTCGAGCTCCAGTAGGACAGGCTTCTACACATGCCGGATTTTTTCCTTTTCGAGTGCGTTGAACACAAAAAGTACATTTTTCCATAACACCTTTTTTACGCATTCTATTTCCCAAATAGTGTTGATTTTTGTTAACCTCAGCTTCTGGAACTTCTGGTTTACTCCAGTTAAACCTTCTTCCATCATAAGGGCATGCCGCCATACAATAGCGGCACCCAACACACCAATCGTAATCTATAACTACTAAGCCATCTTTTTCTTTCCAAGTTGCTTGTACAGGACAAACCTCTACACAGGGTGGATTATCACAATGAAAACATTGCGTTCCCATATAAAAATGATCTTTTGCAGGTACTTCATGATAATAATTATCATCTGCTTCATCAAATTTCAACCCTTTCCCATCTTTCATTTCATGAATTCGAATATATTGCATTTGAGAGTTTCTGTCCTGATTGTTTTCTTCAACACAGGCACTTACACAATTCATATACCCTTGACATTTTGAAATATTGAAAGCATAACCAAATAACACGTCTTCTTCTGCGTTTTCTGCTGTCATGCTTATATTACTTCCTGTTCGTAATTCATACGAACGCATGAGTCGATTTATAGTGCCCTCCTTTTCTTCATCAGTCATAAGTTTATAGTTTCCTTTAAACTGTTCCTCCCAATCAATTTGTGCTTTTTCTTTACTATCAGCATCTTGAACAACACTCGTGCATGAACTGATTGCTCCTGCTCCAATAAGAAGGCTCGCTGTCAGTTTTTTAAACGCTGTTCTTCTGTCCATTTTAACATCAAAAACTTGCTCAAAACCATCTTTGTGTCGTTCTTCTCCTATAGACGCGTTAATCGCTGCCTCATAAAACTCATCCGCACTAAGCTCCTCTTCTTTATGACTATTACAGCTTCCTTGAGATTTTCCACAACCACAAGAGCCAGATGTATCTTCTTTTTTATTTAGACCTAGGTCTAGAGAGTACCATTTTTTACTTTCGCTCATACCTTTATTTTTAATGATCTAAATTTTCTTCTCGTTCTAAAGCTTTTTGTGTGTTAAATTGCACTGGCCATCTTGTTTCAAAACTTGGGTTATGTGGATTATGACAATTCACACAAGTCATTGAGGCTCTTGGGGGTGCCCATCCTGCTACTTTTTTCCCATGAGCTCCACCTTTCCAATCTTCAAATTGGCTTGAATGACATTGGGCGCATACTTTATGACTTAGATTCAAATTTATATTTTTCCCTGTCAATGTGTTTAAAGAGTTCATATCACTTCCGTTATGACATGTTATACAATTCATTATTTCACTATTAGCATGATTCAATTTTATGTCCCAATGTGCTTTTTGTTGATTTAATCCTTTCATTTTTGATAAAGGTTTAATGTGACATTCTATACAAGCAAATGATTTTATTTGTCCCTTCCTCTCTGGAATCAAAAATGTGTGTTCGCCTTCTGTTATTTTAATTAATTCAGTATCTGCTAATAATTCATCTGAAGTGAGTTTGCCGTGATAAGGTTTCCCCTCGGCTTCTACTTTATCAGTAACAGAGTGATATTCTCCTTCTTTTTTACAGGAGCTTAAAACCAAAATGAGCATAATAAATATATAATAGATTGTTAGGCTTCTATTCATTATTAGAGCTATTAAATTGTCTTAGAAATTTGTTTATATCTACTTGAGCTTGTTCGTTCGTTTTTGGCACATGGCATTGTCTGCAGTTAACACGTTCTGGATGCGATACTCTAATTAATTTAGGTGTACTTGGACCGGCGTGACATGACAAACAATTTTCTCTCATTTGTAATTGATGAGGTATCATGGGCGGACTTCCAAGCAAAGCATTGTTTTCGCCTTCTCCTACTTTGGGAGGTTGTTTTTTAGAGAAAGTGAAATCTTTAAAAGTATCATTTGTATTTTTTGTGACGTGACATTGACGACAGTTTACCATCTCTGGATGGGGTGTTATAGGAGCATAAGCACTATACTTTTCAACAAAACCTCCATTTTGATGACACTGAAGACAAGTATTTCCTCCTAAACTTCTCTCTTTTGCCACAGGGTGTGGAATACTCGGCGGAGCGCCTGGGAAAGCTCGATTCGTGTAATATGCTTTTAGTGTTCGCTGGTGATTTTCATCTACAGGCATATTTAAATAGTCTAAGGCTACATCCGATCTTTTAAAAACACCACTTTCTGATGGAATAAAATTCCCTGTAGGTGTTTCAATGATGGGCATATAGGCTTCTTCTAGACCTTTTTGATAACTAAAATTCCAGACAACAATAAAGGTTACGAAAATAATTACAAAAAATGATATGATTACAAGTCTCTTTTTCATGGCCTAAGCTTTTTCAACTTTAACAGCACATTTTTTGTAGTCTGGTTCTTTTGAAATCGGGCAGAAGGCATCTAAAGTAACATCATTAATCAACATATTTTCATCAAAGAAAGGAACAAATACTTGCCCTATTGTAGGTAGACCTCTTTCATTAATGGAAGCTGGTAAAATACAAGAACCTCTGCGTGAACTTACTTTAATGTTTTCGCCATTTCTAACTCCCAATGCTTTTGCATCATCTGGATGAAACTCAACATATGCGTTTGGCATTGCTTGATGCAATACAGGTATTCTTCTCGTCATAGATCCGGTATGCCAGTGTTCAATAACGCGACCTGTATTTAACCAAAACGGATATTCTTGATCTGGTTTTTCTGGAGCCTCTTCAAAAGGGCGTTGCCAGATTACCGCTTTACCGTCTGGTTTTCCATAAAAATGAAAATCTTCACCATTAGAACAAGCAGGATCGTATTTAGCATTAAAACGCCATTGGGTAGATTTACCCTCTACATAAGGCCAAATTGCTCCGGATTCTTTTTTTAAGACTTCAATGGGCGCCATTCCGTGTTTTGGACCTTCATGAAATTGTCTGTATTCATCATATATTTCTTCTACATGATTTTCTTTGCTATAAGGAAATAAATCTCCATATCCCATACGCTTGGCTACTTCAATAAACATCCATGCATCCGCAGTCGCTTCTCCAGGAGCTTCTACCATCTTATCCCAATGTTGTGTTCTTCTTTCAGAGTTACCATAAAGGCCACTCTTTTCAATATGCCAGGCGGCTGGAAGAATAACATCTGCTACATCTGAAGTTGGCGTAGGAAACACATCTGAAACCACAACAAAACACGATTCTTTTTCCATTGCCGGACGGTATCGACCTGTTTTTGGTAATGAAACCAGAGGGTTCGTAGCTTGAGTCCATATAAATTTAATTTCACCACGATCTACAGCTCTAAACATTTCTGTTGCGTGATAAGTAGGCTTAGATGGTATTTTTTCTACAGGAACTTTCCAGATTTTAGCTGCTAATTCCCTGTCCTTTTTGTTCATAACAACGCCATGAGGTAATTTATGTGTAAACGTACCTACTTCACGAGCAGTACCACATGCAGAGGGTTGACCAGTTAATGAAAATGGGCCATTACCAGGTTTAGAAATTTTGCCTGTTAGTAAATGAATGTTGTAAATTAGATTGTTCATCCAAGTACCACGTGTGTGTTGGTTGACCCCCATACACCAATATGAAACGACCTTTTTATTTGGATCACCATAGATACTGGCTAAATATTTAATATCCTTTACAGATACTTTGGAATATTTAGAGACTTTTTCTGGACTATAATCTTTTAAAAATTCTTTATAAGCTTCAAAGTTTATTTTTTCAGGCTTATCGGCAAATTTATAATTATCTTCTAGCCCGTAGCCCATATTAGTGAGTCCTTTACTGAAATTACAATGTTTTTCAACAAAAGATTTATTTACCCATTTATTCTTTATTATCTCATAACAAATTGCATTTGCAATCGCTAAATCGGTTTGAGGTTCAAATAGTATTGATCGATCTGAAGCCGTACTTGAGCGTGTCGTTCGTGTTGCAAAATCAATAATTTTAACACCACGACGAGATTTTTGCTCTAACATTCTTGAGAATAATACAGGATGCATTTCTGCCATATTATTTCCCCAAGTGATAAAATAATCTGCGTGATCAATATCTTCATAACAACCCATAGGTTCATCTGCTCCAAAAGTAGTTAAGAAGCCTGTTACTGCGCTTGCCATGCATAAGCGTGCATTACAATCAAGATTATTAGTGCCAATGGCTCCTTTCATTAATTTAGCGGCTACATAGCCTTCAGGTATTGTAGATTGTCCAGACGTATACATTGCTACAGAATCTTTTCCATGTTGAGCAATAGTGCTCTTCATTTTATTAGCAACAATATCTAAGGCCTCAGCGATCGGAGTTTCAACATACCTGCCATTTTTCTTAACTAGAGCATTTTTTAATCTGTCTTTAGACTGTATACACATTATCTGGTGATAGCCCTTTACACAAAGTAATCCTTTGTTAACCGCAGAGTTTGGATCACCTTTAACGGCGACAGCTTTTCCGTTTTCTGTACCTACCAAGATACCACAACCAACACCACAGAATCTACAAGGTCCTTTTTTCCAATCTAAATTAGCATCTTTCGGAATTCCTTTTTCTTGTTCACTTGCAAATAAAATCCCAGGAAACATAGATGCAGCAGCTGTCATTGCAGATAACATTGCCATTTTCTTAATAAAGCTCCTTCTATTTGTTACAGATTGATACATAGATATATTAATTTTGAGGTGTATTAAAACCAGAGACTAAAGACAATAGCTTGAGGCTATTTATGGCTTCAATTTTTTTCTTTAAAATTTCTTCTTCCTTGTCGTTATGTGTGTCAGTCACCACTGCTAGAAGATCCTGGTTTTTTGCAGGAACAACCTCGCATTGATCAAGACTTTCTAATGCAATCATTAATTCTTCTTTCTTCCCAGTGATTGCATGGGCTAGATAACTTTTTATTGGCATTGAAATTTATTTTTTGTTTTGTTGATGGATTTATGTCCCAACTATATTAAACCAAGTTATAGAAATTATTAATATTTTTCGTTAAAAAATGAACGACATTCAATAATCTTAATCGTTTTTTCTGGATTATGCCAAATTTATTACTCTTTCTTCTTCAAATCCATTGTAAAGAATTTTGGATTAATAATTAATTGCGCCCAGCCCCAATTGTTCGTGTTATCGTGTGGCCTACCTCCTTTTATTAAACTCATGCTTTCTGAAGCAAACATATGAGAATATCCAACATTTAATTTTACGAAATCCATTAGTTTTTGAGTAAATACTAAGTCTAATTCTGTACCTAAGTATTTGTCTGCGTCACCTGTCAAGGCAGCGTTTGCGGCAAAGTAATGTCCTTTTATTAGTAGGTTCGACTTCTTACCTGTTGTAATTACTGCTTTTGCATGCACGTCAGTAAGACCTACGTTATTCGCGTGATTCCCAACATAGAAATAATCCATAAAACCATTGAATTTATGGTTTGTCCCATAAAGTGGGGTGAATGATTTATTCTTGGACTCTCCGTCTTGGTCCGTTCCACTTAACAATTCAAAACCAAGACCAAATAATACGCTATTTGTTTTATACGTTCCTTCTAGTGAGATCTGGTATGCTGAAAGCTCTGTATTTTTATTCACTTTACCAAATTGATAGTAGGCACTTCCTGTAACATTTATTACTGGAATTGGAAGCTTAAAAAAGGATCCGGTCGTTTGACGGTAAGAAACCCCGTCTGGAATATCATTATTATCGCCTATAAAATTTTGGAAGCCGGTGTTTAAGAAAAGAAAACTTGCTGAAGCCTTTTCCCAAGATTTTTTGAGATATGCATATTGCATAGTTTTATAAGTAAAGAAGCCTTGAATTTTAAATACATTGCCTTCGTTGGTTACTTTTTCCTGACTAAATGCACCTCCCACATCAACCATAAAACTACCTTTCCTATATTTTATTATAGCAGCATCGTGAAAACGGCCTTGCATTGCCCAATCTAAACCTCCAAAAATACGCTGGTCATCATAAGAGATAACCTGCCGTCCTATTTTTGTAGACCACCTTTCATCAAAGTTTAGCTGTGCCCAACCTTGAAATAAAAAGAAAGAGTCATTGCCGTCAATTGCCAATATTTGTCTTGTATCTCCCCAAGTACTTACGTCTTGTACAGCTAGAAAGATCTCTAATTTCTCTGCTTTATAACCAATATTTAATCGTGTACGTTGGTTTACAAAGGCACCTGGTTCTACATCGTTTTGAAAGAGGTTGTTATAACCGTGACGGTATTCAAAACGTGCTCTTAAATCGGCATCTATGTCAAGCGTTTGTGCCGCAAGATTAAAAGTTGTTAAAATAAGTAATGAGAATAATAGGATAGAAATTCTTTGGTTAGTCATAATTAGTGATTTTAAATACAAAGGTCAAAGGTTAAATTTTTAATTAGCTAAAAAGATGACTTTTGTCATTAACCAATTAATAAAGCCATACATAACAATAATCGATACGATTAAAATAAATTATCGTAATTATTAAATTCCTGGGTTCCAACCTAGAGCTATTGCCACCTGATGTTTATCCTTAATTATCGATCGTATCATATACGGTCTGTCGACACCTACATTATCTAGAGAGGTGTCCATAGAACTTCCATCTATAAGAACTGTTCCTGTGAAATTACTTTTTGGTTGATGTCCTAATCCATATCTGTTATCTTCTACTAAAAGCAACATCATCATCTTTTCTGGATCGGGACTTGAGCAATAAATACCTAATTCATCCCATAGGTATACATTGTTTTTGGTTTGCTTAATAGGTTCAATGCGCGAGGCTTCTCCAAAGATATTTTTTAAGGCATTATAGTTTGTAGGAAAACTAATTAATGTATTATTTATTAGTATTTGCTGAGGATTACACGCTATACTAATTGTGGCTCGCTTTTTTTTTCTTTTTTTAGGATCTCTAAAATCAAATATTCCCATAGTATGCAAGATATTTCTTTTTTTTGTAAATGAATTAGCCTTAAAATGTTTTTAGCGACCAAAATTTTAATGTAAGAAAACGAACTAGAGAAAAGTCGTCGAAGCTTTCTGAGCAAAATAGACTTAATAATTAATTATTCATTTAGTTCATCGCATAAATAGCTTTATATTTAAAGATATTTATTGGCATTAATAAAGAAAAAACTTAGAATGGAAAGAAAGAAACTAAGACTTAGCGCTGGAGATAAATTATCGATATTTATTGCATCAATAGCCTTGATGTCAGCCATATTCACAACGTATATTCAATTTTTCCATAAAACAACAGAGTTCCGCATGAGTGATATTTATTTTATAAATACTGCTGACTCTTTGAATAAAGGGTTAGACATAAGCCTTATTTTAATGAACACAGGAACAAATCCTGTTGGTTTCTCTAATTGGAGTACATTCTTATCTATTGACAAATCAAAGACTAATGGCTTCTGTTACCAGGAAAATATTAACGCACAAAATACTGGTCTATACCATTTCGGCTGTGCAACAAGAAGTAACATAATCATTGAGCCTAATACTCTAGAGTATATTAATCTGAAGTTGCAGATAAGCCATGAAAAATTCGCTGAGTATATAAAATTAAATCAAAGAAATGAATCCGAAGAACCTCCTTTTATAGATATTGGAATAGAGATGAATTTCATTGATTCTAATGGGAAGGGAGTGAACAAAGAAATCATTATTGGGGCTATACGGTATTCTGAAAATTCCGTTTCAACTGAAGTATATGATATATCTCAAAAAGAGCTCAAGGTCTACTAATGCCAACAATGAATTTTATTCATTGTACGTCATTTTAGCTTATTCCAAAATATGATAGAAATAATAAGAACAAACTCTCAAAACCCAGAATTCGAAAAACTTGTACAATTACTGAATTCTGATCTTGCAAAAAGGGATGGAAAAACTCATCCTCTTTCTCAATTTAATAATATATCAAGTATTAAGCATGTTGTTTTGGTAATGAAAAAAGACATAGCCATTGGTTGCGGAGCTATTTCTAAATACGATAATAGTTCTATGGAAATCAAAAGAATGTATGTTTCTCCTGAAGCTAGGGGGCAAAGAATTGGAGAAAAGATTTTATCAGAATTAGAAAATTGGTCTCGAGAATTAGGAAATACTAAATGTTTGCTTTTTATGGGCTCAAAACAACCTGAAGCAAGTAAGCTTTATCAACGAAATAATTACGTTTTAATTGAAAAATATGGTAAACTAAAAGGCATTATAGACAGTATATGCCTTGCAAAAAATTTATAAAAAAACGAACATACAACAGCATGTATAAGTAATAGCGATTTGAGTTCTAATTTAAATCTCTATTACTTTTTTTTGTAAATTACTTTCTGAAAAGTAGTACATTTAAATTCGGGAGGAAACATAAACCAGTCGTTGGCAAACATTAAACCCATTAAAGAAGAAAAATGAAATCATTCCTAAAAGTATTATTACTCGTATTTTTAAATCCGTCATTTTGAAAAACCTAAAACAAGTAAATTAACTCAGCCTTATTTTCATTTCTACTTTTTATGTAAATTTATATATGAAAATTATACTTTCAAATATCACAAGATTTATTCTTATC
>UPTN01001384.1_pt1 | contig 10773 bp, 3 predicted proteins | sample 2160111 | NCBI WGS metagenome assembly UPTN01 (sample SAMN06265058, study PRJEB28932) | marine metagenome | isolation source: Columbia River Estuary | place: USA:Columbia River Estuary, USA | collected 2014-05-05 | reverse complement strand
AGATCTTCATAACGATGTTGTGCAGATTATGGCAAATGTATCCAGAGGTATTGAGGCTGGCTTTAAAGCTCTTGATTCAATTCCAGCTAAATTCCTTCAGATAAAAACCGATGTGAAAACAATGGGTGATGCTGTCTCTGGAACAATGGACAACTTTTCGGCATCATCAAAAGAAGTTGCTGAAGATCTAAAGCTCATAAACAAGCAGACCACCTCATTCTCAAAACGTTCAAAAGCAATGAACGAACACCTTCAGGAAAGTGTAAAGCATGTAAGGCAATACGGACTTGCCACCCAGGGTGTTCAGAAAATGACTGTGGGCTTAAGTAATTCAAACAGCAATTACACAAACAGCCTGAAGCTTGTTAACGGTCAGTTTGATGAGGCCACCAGAGTTGTTAGAACACTTAAAAACGATCTGCTTGATTTGGTTAGAATCAACGTTATGGTTGCTGGTAGTTTTTCCGCTTTAATTGGTATTCCAACAAAGATTTATGGTGACTTCCAAAAAGAGCTGATGATAGCTAAAAACCTAACCAATGACTTCACAGATCAAGAGCTTGAGAGATTCAAGATAAAAACAATGGAGGTTGCCGAACAGACTGGGGTTATGGCAAAGGATATTGCTGCGGCTGGCTCAGAGTTGTTAAGGCTTGGTTTAAACGCTTCTCAAGCAACCAACGCTTTAGGAATAGTTGCTGATGCGTCCCTTGCAAACCAAATATCAATGCAGCAAGCGTCAGAGGTTGGACTTGGAACGCTTAATGCGTTTGGGTTAGAGGTAAGTCAACTTGGGGAAACAATGGACATCCTTACAAGGGCTTCAGTTGGTTCTGCGGCAGACATTTCAACCCTGGCAGAAACAATAAAGTATGCTGGTCCTGTTTTCCAGTCAGCAGATCAAAGCCTTGAAGAACTAGCTGCGGCAGCATCAATTCTCTCTCAAAATATGATTGTTGGATCATCTGCTGGTACGGGCTTAAAAAGGGTTGTCACAAACTTACAGAAGCCAACTAAAACACAAGCCAAGCTACTCAAAGATCTTGGCGTTGTCGTAGTGGATACAGCCACAAAAAAAATGCGTCCTTTCATGGATATTATGGCTGACATGAAAAGAGGCTTAGAGGGTGTTGAAACAACAACCAAAAACGCCACCTTAGCCACATTGTTCGGTCAGTATGCTTTAGGCGCAACATCGGCATTAATGAACTCAACAGCTAAAAACACCGAACACTTCAGAAACATGGTCCAGAAGCTTGATGAAACGACAGGAAAGTTAAATATAACAAACAAGTCTGTCGCTGACGGAATGAGAACTGGCGTTAATTATGAGTTTGGCGTCATGACCAAAAACATAAACAACGCAGCAATTGAGATGGGTGAGAAATTCGCTCCTGCCGTTGAAGGTATTCTTAAATACGTTGGTGAGTGGGTAACTACGTTTAGAGAGCTTTCTGACGAAACAAAACAGTGGATTGCAGACACCACGATTCAAACAGCCAAGTACGTTATGCTTGCAACAGCTATCGGCACGACCGTTCTTGCCACAAGATCTCTTATTGGAGCAACGAAAACTCTTTGGGGAATAATGGCTGGCTCAACGGTTCTGAAAACCCTCACTGATGCTTATAAGATGTTCACTCTCCAAACAAGGGCTGCAATGGTTCAGGAGGCTCTGCTTGGCGGCAAAATGATGACCAACAACGCACTAAGGCTGAAGGCGATTGGAATCACTGGGCTACACACAAACGTCATTAAGGGATCTATTGTCTCAATGGGTGTTTGGGCTGGAGCTTTTGTCGCTGTCGGTGCTGCCACTTACGCACTCATGAAGCATGTTCAAAATCTCCAGACAGAAGAGAAGAATCTTAATTATATCCTGGAACAGCAAATTAACCTCCAAAACATTGCTAAAAATCGTGGTGCGCAACAAATACTCACCAAGCAGATGGACCTTGAGAAAAACGACCAACAAAGAGAAACCACAATGACTCCTGCTGAAGCCCGTAAAGCGGCTGGTGCTGCGGCTCAAAAAAGAAACCGTGGTGGCAAGAAATCTGAAATCTGGAGAGCGTGGCAACATCACTACAACTCGGCTGCGAACATCCTTGAGTCTTTCAACGCCAAAAACAAAGCGATTGCTAAAAACAAGTCAGCAATGTCAGCAATCATTGATAAAACGTCAGACGGGTATAAAAAGCTGGAGACAGCAAATAAAACCCTATATAACGAAACAAAAGCACAGTTTAAAATACTTAAGAAATCCCGTGTGTTTGGTGAACGTGATCTCCTTGTTATGGAGTCTAATTATTCAGCCAAAACAGAACAACTTAAAGCGACACTTGCTGGAACAGAGACTACCAAAAAGGACACAACAGCAAAGAAGGCCGCCACAGCTATCACGAATAGGCTGACAAAAGAAAACGCAGCACTAGAGGCCAGCATTAAAGCCCAAAACATTAAGCTTAAAAAGCAAAATGCGGCAGATATGAAGGCTGGCAAGTTCTCAGCTATAGGCGGTGGCTTTAAATCAGAGCTGGATATGCTGGGGTATGTGACAGGATTGGGTAATAATCCCAAGATTATGGGTCGAGGTGGGCCTGGTTCAAGTCAACCAAGGGGCGCATTTGGCAGTCATACTCCACACGGTTATAACGCAAGAGATGTTTATACTGTTCAGGGAACCCCATTAAAATCGGCTGGAAGCGGAACAGTTATTCATGTTGGGCCGCTTGATAAATACGGATACGCTGTCATGATTAATCATGGAAGCACCACAACTCTTTATGCCCACATGTCAAAAATAATTGTCTCATCTGGTCAGCGTGTAGAAAAAGGAACCCCCATTGGGTTTAGTGGAGGAGCTGAGGGATCAAGGGGATCTGGTCGCTCTACTGGTCCTCACTTACATATGGAGGTGAGAAGCTCATCTTCAGGCGCAAAGATGTCCACAAACACAGGCTATCAAACTATTGGTGGAAGCCCTAAAGAGACAGCCAAGCAAGCACTTGCCAGACAGCAAAACGACAATGCTGCTGCTCAGTATATTGGTCAAATTGGAAAATACAGGGCAGAGCAAAGCAAACATGCTGGTGGGTCAGCCGCATACGAAGCATACGCAAAGTCTATCGCTAAGATAGAAGCTAAGTTGAATAAAATTAAATCCAACTACGCAGACGATGAGCGCAAGCGTGTTGAAAAGCTTAATGATGACATAAACAAAGCGATCTACGACAACAAAGAGAAAGTGTTCAAGATTTATGAAGATACAGAGAACGCTATCCTGTCAAAGAAAGAAAAGTCTTTAGAAGAACAAATTGCGATGATTGACAAAGAAACAGAAGCTTCAGTCATGGCGGCCCGAATTAAATATTATGAGTTGAGCCAAAAAGATCAGTTAATCGCAACTGAGAGGTTGAAGCGTGGAGCCAGAGTAAAGCTCTTAATGGCCCAAACAAGAGCCGAAACAGAAAAAGGCTTTGATGAGGCGATGGCTGCCAAAAAAGAAAGAACTCAAGAGGCTGAACTGACAAACCTTGATGAAAAGGTTGCTCTACTTGTGAAGTCAGAAAAGCTTCTTCAAGACCTTGGTGAGCAAGAGGGCGATAATGTCTCTGGTGCAAGAAAAAACCTTAAAAAAACAATTCAAATTCAGAACGAAAACGTCATGCTTGCTGGCCTCCAGTTGATTCAAGCGCAGAACGCCAGAGCCGAAGCGAAGAGAGCTGTTGCTGTAGACACAGAACTTCTGGCCCTTCAGGATAAAAAGAACCTGGGGCTGTCTAGTCAACTTGATATTGAGAAGCATTTGCTTAAAGCAAACGCAGCTAATTTGAAAGCTGTTGAAAAAGAGATAGAACTAAACAACAGTGAATTTAATCGGGTCAAACCGTCAGTAAGACAAGAACAAGACAACAACTTGCAGTCTAAGAAAAACGGGTTGATTAGAGAACGCAATGGTCTTGAGCAAGCTGGCCTTATAAACAGGCTGAAAGCTCTTGAAATCCAGGACAGTCTTAATAAAATGAATCCGATTGAAAAAGATTTGGCTGCCTTGGCTATATACAACCAAGAGCTTCAAGACATGAATAAAGAAGGCATTGAGTCGGATAAAGAGTATCAAGCTGCCTTGGCTAACAGAAACCAGCTGCTATCAGACATTGCTGGCAAACGTGGTGACATTCTCGGCTTTATAGAAGCACAGCTTTTGGCCCAAAACAAAAGCAAAAACTTAAGTGAGATAAACGTGAACCTCACCGATAAGTGGTCTATGAGTATGCAAGAAGTCCTTCAGATAGGTGGGGCCATTGGAAGCACCTTCTCTGTTGTGGCTAATGCCCTGGGTGGCATAAACCAAGACATGAACAACATGATTAACGGAGCAGCACAGGCTGTCACAGGAGTTGCAAAAGTCGCAATGAGTGGTGGAGATCCTGCAATGATATTTAGTGGCGTTGCTGAGGCTTTCGGAGGGGTTATAACTGCAACAAAAGCATTTACCGAAATGAATGAAGCTGCCGTTGAACACCAAAATGAGCTAAATCAAACCATGCTTGAGTTTGAGAGAAGAACAGCAGACGCTGGCATTGAGCTTGATGTTCTAACAGGGAAGCTCACAAGGTATCAGGGAGAAGTTAAAAAGGGTGAGAACAAAAGGGCTGACCGCCAATCTGAAATTGACGATCTTCAAAAAGAGCTTGATGATGCTAAAAAATATATAGCCTTCATAAACTCAGGGGCTCAAGGGCCATTTTACAATCGTGAAAAAGCTGATGAGATGGACGATAAAATTGCAACGCTTCCAAGCAAAATTGAAATGATGCAAACAGAGCTAAACAGAGACACGCTTTCAACAAGTCAAGAGCATGACAAAATGGTGCTTGAAAGTGCCACTGACTTGTTTGAGAAAAAGCTTGAGTTGGCAATTAAGTTCGCTGGTCTTGAGGGTGATGTTGAGAAGCAGAAGGGTATGCGCTTCCTTCTTGAGTCGGCTAAGTTTAGCAAACAGCAGTTGGCTGAAAAAGAAGCGGCTAAGGCAAACGGGGCAGATATGGTTGCATTTGCTAAATACCAAGCAGATGAGCTGGCTATGTTCTTTGCGTCATACGGGAAAGACATTACAGAAGCCTACGCCACAGAACAGGATGCGCTAGAGGCTGTCTATGAGGTGAGAGAACACGAAATCTTCATGATGAAAGAAGGCTTGAAGAAAAAGCTGGCCCTCATAAATCTTGAGCGTGATAAAAAGAAAGACGCTTTATTGGCAGAGAAAAAACTTGCCTCTGATAAAGCAGCCGCACAAGAGAAGATAGACAGAAGTGAAATCGAAAGATTAAAAGAAGTGGGTGACGCTTGGAAAGAATATGCAGAAATAATCTCCTCCCTGCCATTGGCCCAATCGTTTGCTAAAAACTCTGGCAACGTGCTTGCTGGAATTGAAGCAGAGAAAGCTGCCAAAGACAGAGCGGCTAGTGATGCGGCTCAAGACCTGGCTGATTCTGCTGGCTCTTGGCACGACCTTCTGCTTATAACCTTAAATCTTGGTCAAGAATTAATGAGCAATGACAGGGAAGCGCATGTTCAGAAGATTGATTACTACATGCAACAGTCAGCACTCTCAAGGGCTGCAAATGAAGCAGAAGCGAAGAACTCCAAAGACGAAATAAGAATGGCTACGGTTGCCCAACAAGCCAAACTTGATCTTCTTTATGAGACATACATGAGAGAGCGTTTCTTGGCTGCCGAAAACAAAGAGATGCTTATTGAGCTTGAGCGTAAATATAATGCTGAGAGAATTGGCTTGCTTGATGAGTTTAAAAAAGCGGCTGGTGATGCTGCAACAAAGCAGTTTGATATGCTTGGTAAAGTGAGAGAACGCCAGTTTGAGATAGACACCAAAATCTATGACCAAAACATCAAGTCTTTCCAACGCCAACTGGACAATCTTGGAGAGTTAAAAGAAGATCTCCAGGCTGAGATTAATGGATACCAAGACCAGATTGAGGCACTTCAAAAAACGCTTGATAGAGATGATAAAACAGACTTTATCAATCTAATGAAAGATGTCAATATCGACAAGGAAACCAGAGATGGGCTTGAAGCAGTTGCAAACCCAACTGGAGCCCCAACAGACAGGTTTAGTGCTAAGACAAGAAAAACAGCTATCGAAGAACAGATTGCGCTTCTTAAGTTGCAGAACGAACACGCATTTGACTATGAGAGCAAGGATGAGGGAGCATACTGGAAAGAAGAGGCTAGAATAGCTCTTATACAAGGTAGACTTTCTCAGGATATGCTAAACGACACTGTTCTTGCTGCCGACATGACCAGAAGAGAAAGGCTTGAAATACAGAAAGATTTGTCTGATGCTTTCATTGCTTATAAAGCGGCTGAAAGCAAGGCTATTGAAGCTGCGTTTGCTGATGAGATACTGATTGCTGAAGAGTCAATTAGAGCAAATGACAGGAAAACAAGGGAGCTTGGCAGAAATATTGATACCCAAGAGGACAAGATAACTGAACTTCGCCTTCAGTATGAAGCAGATATGGAAATCATTGATACAGAAGTGACTAAAATTGAGGACGCTCACCGCAACTGGATCATATCCATTGATGACGTTCGCAATTCGTTTGGTGGAATGGTCACAAAAATCAAAGATGATTATGATGAGATGTATGAAAAGCTATCTAATCCACTTCCTAATCCTGTCACTTTCCCTGAATATTCTGGATTAGGAAGCTATAGCGGAGGAAGTGGTGGTTCAGCACCAGCGTATCAACCACCCACACCAACCAATCCTTACAGTTCACCAACAGACTATAGCGGAACTTATGCTGGGGTGAGTTATGACAATATTAATACTGCGCCAAGCTCATCATCCAGCCAAAGCGGAATCTACCAGGTGAATGGTGGTGATGGAAACTACTACAAATCAACTTCAGATATGTTGAGAGCCCAGACAGGTCTTAAAGAGGGTGGAATCATCCCTGCAATGGATAAGTATAAGAATGACGGTTACTCGGCAGGAGACTATCGTTATGACGCTGCTGAAGCCGTTATTCCACTGGACAAGATCCACAAGTACATTCCTAACATCGGTGGGGCTGGTGATATGAATGTCATGGTGACTGGAAATAAGTTTGCTAGTGATGTAGACTTTGAGAAGGTTATGACCAGAGTTGCCCAGAAAAAACGTATTCATGACGGCATGAGATATGGTCAATATTACACAAGTAAGGTTGAAAGATAATGCCAACAGTTTACGACAGCGACCCACTGGATTGTTTCATAGACCCAGCGTCAACAAGTGGTGGCATTCCAGACCCGACTTCTGATCCTGACTTTGTTCTCCCTGGGTGGACGGAACCGTCAGGGTCTTTAGAGAGTTCTCTAAGTATTGAGATAAAGCACGATGGCACTTGGTATGAATTTGGCTGGTGGTATATCTCTGCGTCACTTTCAATCAACTCAAGATATGGAGAGGCAGGGGTGTGTGAGTTTGCGTTCACAACTGGATCAAAGAACCAACAAGAAGTGCCTTTTGTTCCTCCTGCAAACATGTTGGTAAGAATACAAAACAGAGACAAAACAAAGTTGTATTTCACTGGTTACACCAGACACGCATCACCTAATTTTATATCAAGAAACGATGTCACTTTTGAGGAAAAACAAGAGGTGGTTATTTCTTGCACAGACTTGTATCATGAGCTGGAAAAAAAGAAAAACATTAAAGATCGTTATCTGGACAAAACCACATTTTTTGTTTTAAAAGACGTTATCAGACGGCACACAAATCTGGACCATACCCAAATTGATGCGACCAAAGGCAGAATTGTTGATGACTTTAGAATTGAGATTGAAAGCCCTGCTGAAGTCCTTCAACGTGTGCTAGACATAGAACAAACCTATACCTTCAAAATTAGAATGTCAGATAGCGCATTGTTAATAGACGAAAAAGGAGCATCTACATTTCAAATACCTCAAGAGATCACAAGTGAAAATCTATATGACTTCTTTTCAACTGATTTCAAAATTGAACATGATTATGACTACATTAAAAACGTCATTGAGATTTGGTTTACAGAAAGGTATTCTGTTGGCACAGCAAACGCTGGCTTCGGCTCTCCTTTTGTCGTTGGGTTCACGGGTGACGAAGATTGGCATTTGCTTGACACCAGAGATGCAAAATTCAGGTTTTTAAATGATGCAAAATATTATTCAATAAAAGAAAACCCTTCTGTTGCTGGTCCACCAAAGGTTATTGAGCTTGTTCTTCAGTCAAACTTTGATGAGCCAAGTGAAACAAACGAACCATACGAAATAGTAGGCCAAAGGCGTCCTGTTGTCGTTCGCAGCTCATCATCTATTGAATATCAAAAAAGAGTTTCTGGTGGTAGTGGGGAAATAACGGACGTCATACCAATTGATAACAGCAATCCACTTACGTTTGCCCAGGGGCTTTTTATTGCCCAAACTTATTTGGCTATGTTCTCAAGGCCACTGGTTGCTGGTGGCGGTAAAACAAGCAACACAAAATTCACTAGAAAAACATTCTTTGAGGCTGGTGATACATTTAGCTTCTTATTGGCCTCTGCAAAGAACTATACTGGTGAAACGATTATCCAAGAATCAACGGCTGTTGATGTGGGTGGCGAGAGGCGTGGTTCAGACGGCTTCTTCTATCCTATATTTGACTTTGACTTAGATTTTAGTCATAATTTTATGAAGCTAGACTCACAAGCAAAGAAGCTTGCAATCCAAGGGAGGAAGGTTACTTTTGGAGATAGTGACTCCCCCATTCCTGCCAGTGCATACTTCTTTGATGAAACCATTTACGCCAAAGACTGTTTCAAACCACGATCAGGGTTTTTAGTGACCGACTCTGATGTAGAGGTTTCTGATGAAATTACTGTGCGTGATGTAACTGCGGCATCTGGACACAGAACATCACCAACGCCAAATACCCCAGCGTTTACTTTGGGGCCAACAAAAGTAAGCTTAACAACTATTTAGGAGACTACCATGTCAGAGAAAAGATGTTACAACAAAGACTATATTGATAAGAAGATAAGCCAAAATCCTGATGTTCACTTCCTGTTGTTCACAACAAATAAAGATGTGAAAATCAGCTTGATGAGTGACCTGGCTGGCAAATATGAAAACGTGTTTATAACAGACAACATTGACAGGATAGTAGGGTCAGAGTTTGGAGCCGCTATTCGGCTCTATGACTTAGGGGCTCACTGTTTTTGCTATGACGCTGAGAACGATGAGAAGATTGTTTCTAGGCTTCGTCAAGCTCCACACTCTTACCAGAAGGCTTATTATGTTAATTAAATCTCACAGAGAAAAAACAAGGTGCTGGGGTCGTATTCAGGCTTATAATCTGAACGCTCCAAAATGGATGGAAGATCTTGGCCTTGACGGAATGATTGACCTATTAAGAAATCAGGCTGACAAGTATAAAGATATGCCTAAACATCTTTTGCATGAAGCACTAAGAAGGGGTGAATTGGCAGGGAGTAATATAAACCTTGCTTATTCGACACCAATAGATTTTATTGTTCCTGCTGATGGTGGACCGAACAAGGTGGTCAACATTTTCTATCAAGATTTATTTGCCCGTTTTCAAAAGACACCAACCGCAGATCAAAACCTGTTTATTGAATACCTTGCTCTAGGAACAAATTATGTTGATGCGGCAGCCAGTGGGGACACACAACTTGCATCCGAGGAGGCCAGATTTGTTATCTCTGATTATTACAACAACAGTGCTGGTCAATTTACCGCTTCAGTATTCCTTTCAAGTGCAATAGGAAACCTGACTCCAGACAGCATTGATGGCGCAACTTCCCCGTCCACAAGCCAGTTTACACTCACAACACCAGCCGCACTTGGGGTTGGCGATCTTTTTGAGATAGAACTGCCAAGTGGCTTTGAGGATTGCGTTGTTGTTTCCAATGTCGCTGGCCTTATTACATTAAGTGCTTTAGATACTGTGGACAACCTTCTGCCAGAAACCCCTGTTGTTGGTGCTGAGGTTACTCCCATGTATGGAGAGGGTGGCCTGTTTATGGGTACGCTTGCAACCACAACCGCAAACACGGGCAACCTTCTGAACAGAAAACTATTTAGATTCAAGAAGTCATCGGCAGTTTTGGCTGGCGCATTGCTTGATGCACAACTTAACTTTTTATCGGTAGGTAGCTAAAATGGCAGTAAGCATTTGGAGCCCATTGGGAGATGAGCCCGTTTATACGTCCAGACTTTTAACAAGTGGAGTTTTCCATGCCTTAAGCGCAACAGAGCTTCGTGCCGTGGACACCACAGGGATGACGAACGTGAAATCATTTATTGCGGCAAACGGAACATATCTGCTGTCAAGCTCAGGACTTCCTGATGATGGGTTTAATTATATTCATCCGACAACTGGCCCAGGGGTGTGGGTTCTCAAGGAAAGGGTTAATGCCACATATTCAGTGCCAATTTCCCCTGACCTGCCAGAGTTTATTCCTTATGAGTTTGTGGCTGAAGATCCACCATCTGTAGGAGCTGGCGTGGTCCACACTTTAACAATCACTATTCCTGGGGCAGAAGTGGGTGACAGCACTTTTATTGCACCACCAGTTTTAGATGATAATTTCTCTATTACTTATTTCGGAATAACAGCAGTTGACACTTTAACAATTAAGATTCGCAATCATTCTGGTGGGGCAATAGATTTACCCTCTGCTAATTGGGGTGGCTATGTCGCTAAGAAAAGAAATATGCCCA
>UPTN01001381.1_pt1 | contig 10778 bp, 8 predicted proteins | sample 2160111 | NCBI WGS metagenome assembly UPTN01 (sample SAMN06265058, study PRJEB28932) | marine metagenome | isolation source: Columbia River Estuary | place: USA:Columbia River Estuary, USA | collected 2014-05-05 | reverse complement strand
GCTTGTGATGCTGTCATTGGCTGCACTACATCCGCATCCGCTGCAGCGCTTGTTGGAAAATCCTGTGTCTCGTCTTTAATTTCTTGCTCTGCAACTACACCTTCTTCATCTAAAACACCTATAAAAACAGCATTGCTGAATTTACTTAAAAATTCTTGTTCTTTAGCATCAGATACATCATAAGGATTACCGTCAACTTCATATCTTTTTACTGGCATATTTTATTTAATTTTATTAGTTAAAGTCTTGATTAGCTTTACTTTGCTCTGGAGAAAAAAGCGTACTGTTTTTTAACGCTTCTGTAAAACTATTTTTAGAGCCTTTTGGAAAAGTTTTGTCTATAATTCTCATTATTTCTCTACTAGCTTTATCACCACCGACTTCACCTTTTATTAAGTCTCTAAGTAATCTTTTACCTTGTGAACTATTTATAGGAAAAGACTTCTCTTCTTGCTCCTCAAACTCTATAGTAGTTTCGTCCCCTTCTTTAACCTCATATTCTTTATCTGGTGGTCTAACTGTTATTAACCCATCTTTAAATGACATTTCTTTATAGAAACTACCTTCTTCTCCTACAGAAAATCTATCTTCCAAGAAGCTGACCGGATCTTTAAGGAAAGAGTCTATATAGTTTTTAGCTATAATAGGTGCCTCTGATTTATTACCTTCTTCTGGTTCTTCAACTTTTACAGCTGTAGGTTTTCCAATGTTCTTAGTGTATATTCTGTTTGGTATTTTTTGGCCATCTTTTTCAATATACTTTTTAAGACCAGGTATATTTTTTATATCTTCATCTGTAACCTCTCTAGACTCACCCATAGCTGCGAGATCTTTTCGCAATACTTGGTCTATCAAAAAATCCTCTCTTTGCTCCATGGTAGCATTTTCATATGCTTTTGCTGTATCACTTGTCCACTTTAATCTACCAGTGATAAACTGTTTTTGTTGTTTAATATCTTGAGACATTAACCCTCTTGCGTTAGCTTTCAATAAATCAGTATAAGCAACGTTGCTTCTTAACGATTGCTCATCAATAACTTGCTCTCTATATTGAAAACCTCCCGCTGTTCTTGTAGTGATGTTTTGAAATACAAAGTCTTTGTTAAGGTTATCTTTTTCATCAACTATACCAACTTCTTTAAATCTTTTATTTCTATCACTAAAGCTCATTATAGGTTGAAAAAACGTACCATCCCATTTCGATAGATCTCTTTCAAATTTTACATTAACATAGCCGTCAGATTCTTCATATTCATCTAGTTGACCAGATTCTTTAAATTTATTATACACTTCACTACCAACTTTTATTCGTGAGTTTACTGTTAGTATATTTGAGTTGTTATCATCAGCAATTACGCTTACCTCACTTTCAATACCTGGTGTTTTTCTACCACTAATAGCTACTACACCTATTAAATTAGAAACTTCATCACCACTAGCAGGTGCGTGGCCATTTACTATTTGATCTATAGTAGCTTCATTAAACTCTTGAGCTCCAGTAGATATATTGTTTATTTGATTTTTAGTGTTGGTCATGTAAGACTGAAAATCAGTAATAGATTTTCTATACTCTTGCCTTTGCTGTTTACTTAAATTAGTATTTATACCTAATTCTGCTGAAGCTGTCATAGCTGCAGCACTTTTTTCTTGGAATATATTAGTGAGTTCTGATTTAACTCTATCATCTTTTACACCTGATACAGCTTTCAATATTTCTTTATCGTACTGTAACTCTGTATTTACTAAGAATCTATTATTAGCTTCATCTATTTTATTTTGCTTTTCTTCAGCAATTTTCTTGGCTTTATAATAGTCTGTTATACCGGCGGCAACAGTCTCACCAATCTTACTAACACCTTGAGCCCATATCTCAGCTGATCTATCTACTATTATCTGTGGGTTTCTATAACTCATATTATATTCGTTTATTTTTTATCCAAATGTTGTTGGAGTTGTGTTAGCTAAAGAACCAAATCCTCCAGGAGGAACACCGCCACCTATATTACCGGTTGCGGCCCCGGCTCCACTAAAAGCACCAGCGCCAATACCAGCACTTACTATACTACCAACACCACCTATAGCGCTACTCCAAGCTTGTGCTTTAGCTTGATTAGCAGATGCTTCAGCCGCTTGTGCTTGTGATATTTGACCAGCTGCTCTATCAAGATCCATGTTAGTTCTATTTTCTTCAGCTTGAAACATAAATTGTTTACCAGCTGCATCAGTAGCTTGTAATCTTTGACCCTCAGATATAGCAATGTTTTGCATTCTTTGCTGCTCTGACATCTTAGCATTCATTAAATTTTGCTCTCCTTGAGCTCTTAGTTTTTCGTTTTGAGCCTCTTGTTGTTCTATGCTAGCCGCAACTCCTTGTTTACTTTGTAGCGCAGCTTGAGCAAGTGCCGTAGCTCCACCTGCAGAAGCACCTGTAGCTCTCAAGGTGTCTAATGTATTAGCTAAAGATATATCAGCTTGTTCAATTTGTATTTCAGCGGCTTTAGTTGCAACACCTAAGCTTTCAAAAGGATTAGATAGTTGACTACTAAGATCAGTAGCTAAACCGCTTAAATCCTCTGTAGAAGCATATGGATTTGTTATTTGTTGTCTAGAGTTTTTAATAGACTCTAGCTCAGCTTCAGCCCTCTGCTTGTCTCCTCTAGCTCTCCTAGCTGCCTTACCAGCTGCTCCTCCAGCTATAGCTCCACTCGCTAAACTTGCTGCTGCTCCTACAGCCATTGCTGTTATTACACCCATAATTTATATTTTTTTTACTAATTCCCTAGAAGACTTGCTGTCTACGTTCCAACCAAGCTCTTCGTGTATATTTATTAATGATTCATTTCTACCTATAGAGAACATGTACTTTACACCATTACTTCTACAAACTTCTTCAGCTGCATTTATTAAAAGCGCTATAGCTTGTTTTCTGTCAGCTTCTCTATAATCTGGATTAGATACAACCCATTCTAGTAAAGCTCCCTTAGAGTTAGTGTAATATATGAAACCCGCCACAATAGGCACGTCTTTTTCAACCATCAAACCTCCTTTACCATTATCAGGTAAAAAATCCCTAGGTGGATTCTGCCATTCAGGCCATTCATCCCACCAAGAACATAAGGTTTCCCAGTCGCTCTCTTTTAATTTTCTAATATTTAATTGCATTTAATTGTATTTAATAAGCAGATGTCACATACTCTGATGACACCGCGAACAATTCAAGTGGTAAACTCGTATTATCACTATCTGATTTTATTGTAACGGTTGAATAATAACCCTTAACACCAGAAATACTACTACCATACAATATTTCACCTGGTGTCACTGTACTTGAATTAACTAGATTAGCATAATACTTACCTTCTTTTCTATCAAAGCCAGCGCGTATAACACCGCCATATTCAGGATCCGTGTAAGCACCATCTTCGAAACTAAGTACCTGCTTGGCTGTATCATTTACATTAAAGCTTCTAGCTGCGTTAAATGTAGATATCTCCCAACCATTAGAGCCTTCGTAGTTTACAGTCTTAAATACCTTTGAAGTACTAGGACTTGGGTTAAAAACAAAGCTTACAGATGAATGGTACTGATTACCATATAAATTATTTCTAAGTGCCGTAGGTGAATAATGCTGCCACAATTTACCATTTTTAACTGAGTAGTAGTTACTACCCAAACTAAACGCTTGCTCAGGATTATAATCAAAAAAACTAGTCCAACCAAGCACAGCCTCGTCAAACGATAACGTGTTATAGTTGTCTTCTTTTTGTAAGCTTAAAACATATTGTTTATTATATATATCCCATGCTCCAACCGCTTTTCCAGGTGTAGATATATCATTTAAAGACGATAGCTCATCTCTAAAGTAATCGACCATGCCGTAATTAGATATCTCAGTTATACCGTCCCTAGACAACCTTAAAACAGCGTTTCTATTTCTGTCTGCAAAGTATTTTCTATAACCATACACAGCAAAACTCTCTGGGTTTTTACTTATACCAAAGTTTCCAGCATAAGGGATTATCTGACCTATTACAAGGTTTGATGAAGTAACGCTACCGCCACCCTCGGCTGAATATATAGCGTCTTTATCTATTAAAGCCCTACTTACTTTGTTTTCTTGAAAAAGAATTAAGTTAGTGTCTTCAGCATATAATCTTTGTATACTACCATTCGCTGGGTCTACAGACTTTGTTATATCTTTACCCACGCTAAAAACATTAGTATCATTAACACCTGTTCTAGAATTAAATATACCAGAATATATCAATGAATTAAATCTAATAGATGATTTAGGTTCGTCTTCCACTAAATAAGCTCTAACACCATATGATATATTTGTGTTATTGTAACCACCTCTTATTCTAGCTTCTTCTATATAGTAACTATCATCTTGGTTTGTTGTATTTGATGGATTTATAGGAAAACTACCAGCGGTGCCAGAAGGTACACCAGTAGATCCATTCCATACAGGTATGTTACTGTTACTTACTGTCTTCTTTAAAACAAAAGAGTTAAAAAATTTAACCTCTATTACTGCTGCCATTATTTTATAATTACTTGTTGATTGAATAAGTTACTAAAAATTTGATGCGTCAAAATTAACACTAAACAATAATGTAGTACTTAAGTTAGTTGGACTACCACCATCCTCTAATTTTAGCTTAAAGGTTGCATCACCTACAGCGTAGTAATCTGTATTTATAACAGACACACCGTCTGTAGTATCTATCTCAAAATTACCCACACCAGATTGCGCACCTATAGAAAATATTAGATTATCTGTTGATCTACCCCCTAAAGGGTTTGAACCGTTCACACCTGTTGCTTTACCTGAAGGCGTACCATTCGCTAAAGGTATATCTCTTACACCTTCAAACAATAGTATAGTGTCAGTGGCCGTATTAGTTATGGTAGGTGCTATATTTGTTAGTGGTTGATTAGGCTTAGAGACATTGCTGGCAGTATCTCCACTATTTACAGTAACTGAAAAAACAAAGTTAAAAACATTTTTAAGATTATTAGTGTCATAGTAGAAATATTCACCAATAGATGTTTCTACTTTAAATGAGTTACTAGTAGGTGATGTATTTCTAATTAAGTTAAACTTTGAAGTAACATCCTCGTTTGCTCCGTTGGTTACAGTCATTGTTACGCTGTGTATACTTGTAAATGAAACCCCTAACACGTCTTGAAACTCAAAATCACCTGTTATATCTTGCTGATCATTCATGTCTTCTGAGTGGTTATAAACCCATCCAGACACTTGAGATGCTTGAGTGCCAGCCCCGATAGCAGCATTTAATTCAGAAACTAGACCAGAAGTTGAAGTCTCCCAGTATATGTCTAACCTAGATACAGTGGGTTTTGTTTCTAGTATAGTTAAAGTATCAAACCTTTCATAAACTCTACCGTTAGTGTAATCGTTGTTAACTATACCGAATTGCTGGTTCGGGTTTTGAGATGTTATTATTTCCGCTATAAAGGGATTAGATTCTGATCTATAAAAAGAATAGTAAGGATTATTTGTGTTTGTTATGGGTGGAGCTTGACCCGTAGCGTCAAAGTCTGCAGTATCAAATAAATCAAATAGATCCTCCACGGTGTTCGTTGTAAAAGATTTTCTACCTGGAAAGTACTGCTTGTTTTTTCGTGGATTAGTTCCTGGTCCCCAAACCACATCACCTACGTCTACTCTACCGAATAGTCTTACGGAACTTCTAAATTGTTTATCCTGAGGACCAACTTCAGCTAAGTCTCTAGGTATTTTATTTATATTATCATTTACAAGCGTTATAAATGAAGCATTTTGATTTTCTGGATTATTATCTGACAATGGAGCTATATAGTAAGGCGAACCTTTCATAGCACCCGGAGCATACACATTATAGTAGTCTTGCTCGTTTTGCTTTATAACTATTTTGTAAGAGTACCAACCTAACGGATTGTAATCTATACTAGTAGTGTTATCGCTATATAATCCAGGTACACCGCTTTTTTCGTTTTTATCAATACCAACCCCACTTAGTATAGTGTTAAATTGAGTTTTTATAGAATTGCCTAGAAAATCTATAGAGTTATTATTAGGGTTATAAGGCAGATAAACAGTGTCAGCTCCAAAACCAAGGTCCAGGTCGCTAATATTATTAGACAATATAACTGTGGATTGTCTACCAAACTTGTCAGAAAGTACAACGCCTACTTGGTAGTTTCTATTTTCTTTCAGGTTATGATTTGGATATTCAACAGTTGATTTAGCTGATCCAGCTGGGTTTACGTCTAGCTTTCCATTAACAGCAACTTGGTAGTCTATAAAGTTAGGTGGAGTGTGTTTGTTTTGAAAATTGCTATAAATAATTCTATTACCAGCAATCTCCTGGCCTAAAGCTTTTACAGGTACTTTATCATAAACTCTTATTATTTCGTCTGATGGTAATGTTTTGTAGGGTTTCTGTGAAACGTATGTGTATACGTATGTAGAAGATGATCCACTTATACTAGAAGTTGGAATACTTTCCACCACTTGAACAACGTTTGAGTCAGATTCTTTGTATAGAATATCTATATCAGTTATTAAATATTCAGCCTCTAGGTTATCAGAAATAGATGGAAGTGGTATTTGTAAGTCTATTTTATCAACTTTGTTTTCCATAAACTCAACAACCGTGCTAGCTACTGTTTGATTCTCATCTCCGTCTAAGAAATAACCATCTTGTTTAGGTATAAAAGCCGCTTGAGTGAATGGTGCTATTATAGAGTATTCTCCATCGATGAATTTAAATCTATAACTAAACCTAACAAACTTATCTTCTAAATATTGTGGGTCTCCTGAGAAGTTAGCGTTATAGTACGGGTTTTGTTGATGAAAGTTTAATTTAACATTGTCATCAAGATCTTGATTTGAGCTGACAACAATCTCGCCAGTGCCTATGTTAAAGCTAATAACAGTCGGATCACCAACAACACCATCACCAGTTACATAATAACCTACGTTTATAACTCCTTTTCTGCTATCTATAAAAAAAGTGTCCGTACTAACAACAGCTCCATTAACAGACGCAGCAGCTTGAGAAGGTAGAAACTCACTAGTAACATCATACATAGTTGTTTCATAAACTCCAGCGCTTACTTCTCTTATTATTTCTGGTGATCTATAAGGGTTGTATTTTGCTACTGATATTTTATCTTCACTATTGTAGTATGATATACCATTACTCTCTGCTATGGTTATATTTATTTTTCTAGGTTGATTTCTATTATCTGTCCAAAACAATAAATTCTCTAAAAGGTTAACACCTATTATAGGTCTATTTGTAGAAAAATTTAAAAAAGCACCTTCAAGTAACTTTGTTCTTTCGTTAGTGAGTATGTTATAAGCATATATGAAGTTTTCTGCAGATGGTTCATAGCTTGAAACATCCCCTTCGTACTCGTCTGTGTAGTTTGTAAAAAATAAATAAACAAAACTATTTGATTCATCTACCACATAACCTATACACTCTATATCAGAAACACCTGAATCTGCTGCAAAGTTACCATTAACAGTAACTGCGTTGCCAAATATATTTTCTAAAGCACCTACATCTTCGCCTTGCGACCTACTAACTTGTATATTCTTAGCGTCTCTATACTCTCCATTAGGTATAAGTCTAGAATCCAAGTCTTTATTCATCTTGGATTTTATAAAAGCATTTTTAACTTCAGCCATTTAATTCTAGTGTTTTAACCATTTAGATTTACCTCTCATAACCTGAACTATTTCATCAAATTTTATGTTAGATAATCTTATCTTTGCGTTTCTAAGTTTTGCAGACTTTTCTTTTTTAAGTCTTTGTACTACATATTCTGGTTGATTTATTCTAGTAGATATAATAGCGTGTGATATATAAGCGTACATTGCTTCTTCAGCCATTTTAGGTATCTTAGTATCTAAACTAGAGGATAATCCATCTGATATATATTCTAAGACTATTAGTCTATCCACTAGGTTTGATGAAAAAGAAAATTTACCTTCTCTATCGTTTATTGTAAACCACCCGTTAGAGTTTGACAATTCAGGGTTTAGACCATACAAACCTCCGTAACCACTATCAAATCCTTGATGTAGTTCGTTGTTTATAGAATCTATATTATCTGAATCTACGTTATTATAAAAGTTATCTTTCCATCTTTCTTCAACTATAGATGTACCTTGTATGTTGTTGCCGAAACTATCTTGAGTCGGTTGACCTGCTTGATCTTGAACCGGTGTTTCATATGGGTTAGTTGTAAGCTTTGTTGGGTATATCTTATGCCCAATACCTTGACTGTCATACCAAGACATGCTCACATAATTAACATAATCTTGAGGCATTATAACACTTAAACTGTTTGGTATAGTTAACTCTTGAGAGTTTACACTCTTTAATGTATCATAGCTAAACTCTTGCATAGCTCGCTTGGCGTGAAATATTACATCAGTTCTTTTAACACTTGGTATAAGTTTACCAACACCAACGTAAGCTATTATAAAGTTATTTATAACATCGTTAAGCTTTGTATAAGCGTAAGATCCATAATTCTCTTCAACAGTATTACCGTACGCGTCTCTGTTTCCGTATTCACCTCCATTTAGTATTTTAAGCTGAACAACAACACTAGTATTTAAATCTAAATTACCTGTAATTGTTATAGTATTACCAACAATAGTATATTCAGACGTGTACTCTGTATATGTCAAAACACCGGCATTTGCGGTGTATAGTTTGAAATTGTTTAAAGCATAATTTTGCTGCAGCGGGTCGTAGTTACCAAATACTAAATCAGTGTCAAAGGTAGTAGTAAATGATTGACTAGCTCCAGCTGCAGATAAAAATTTTTGAACACCTGCGTAGTATTGCTGATTGTTTTCGGTTATTAAACCACCATTCGGTAGAGACATATTTTATTAGCTTTTTTGGTTTATTTCGTTTTGTTGAACCTCACTAGCAGCTGCTTGTACTATTTGAGGGTCTCTAATTACTATACCAGCGTATAATAATATTTTCAATATAAGTCTTGTTTGCTCAGACTCTTGTAGTTCAAAGTTTTGAGATCCAGTGGAAGGGAAAGGACCGGTTGTATTAGGTGGTTGAGTTCCACCTCCGTTGTATATATAAGCGCCTGTTATATCACTTACCCAGTAACTCCAAACTATATTCTTTGGTTTTCTAAGAAAGTCTACGGTTATATCGCCAGCTTGATTTATGCTAGTTGGCCTAACGTATAGTTTCTTGTTTTCATATAAATACGTTGGAAAATGCTTTGTTGAGGCCGTTAGTTTAGATCTTTCTATATTATAAAAATCAATTCTAGGTAATCTTTGTAATTCTACAGGTAATCCGGTTATAGGATTGTAGGTTACAGTACCCAGCTTGTAGAAAGAAACTTGATTAGCCGTAGGTTCTTGACCAGTATATATCACAGTGTTTGAATACGTATCAGTAGTAGGTAAGCTCCACGAAGAAGAGTTAGAGTCGTAAGTGCAATTACCAAAAGTTTTAAATGGAGATATTTTCTCGTCTATGTTTAATTGTCTATCTGAATAATCTAGATCGACTTGTGGCACTCGTAATTGCTGGTTTAAATCATCAAAGTATTGCTCAAATATGTCAAGTTGTGATTGTGTAGCTATTCTATTATACTCTGCAGGTGTCATATACCCACGTTGCTCTTTGTTTAGTATTAATAAAACAGTCTGATATACAGTATTTACGTTTATTGCCATTATTTTATATTTAAATATATGGAGCGGTTTTACCCGCCCCTATATATTATTACCTGTTAATTAATCTTTTTATCTATAGATTTATATATTTCAACACCTTCATCTGTTTTTAGGAAAGAGGCAAATGCTGAATATGGATTTTCATCGAAAGGAACTTCCATTAGTTTCCTACCATTGCTAGCCCAAGTAAAGTATCTTTGATCGCTTGATAGTTTTACTATATTACTCTCAGTAGCTTGTATCGCAAAGTTTCTTAGTTGAACGTTTTCATCATTAGCTAATTCTATAAACAAGCCAGGATTCATTTTAGCAAACAACAATAAGTCTCTTCTTAATTCCTTAGAACTCATTGTAGTTACTTTAGAACCTATCTCAACTCTAAGTATTGCTTCGGCATGATCAATATCCATGTTTTTAGCAGCGTTAAGTGCTTCGATTTGCATCTCTAATATATCTAATTCATCTTCAGCTATTTCAACTTGATCCAATTCTTTGTAAACTTTGTTTTTCAAAGGATGATACATTGATAAGACTTTTTGAAGACTTTGCTTTTCTTTTGGTACAAACAAAGAACCATTCTTAAACAATATATGACCTAGCGTTGCCTCACCTTTTTGCTCATCTACAAATGGAGATGATTGGTTTGTGGCGTACCTAACCTCTCTTTGTTTATTATTATCTCTATCGAAATATAATAACGAGTGTTTTGTTGTATGCTTACTAGGTATTTTTAATGTTATTGGAGATTTTTCACCTACTAATATATAGGTTCTATCTTTTATCTCCCAACTTGGTTTTTTTGTTTGTTGTTTTGTTGTAGGTTTAACTACTATTTGTTGAGGTGCAACCTCAATGGTTTCTGCTTTAGCTTTTTTTGTAGCCATAATATAATATAATTAAATAATTTATAAGGGTAATAATTACCCCCGTCAGTTCAACGAGGGTAAGAATTACATTTGTTATTTAGTGATTACACACCTTTGAATAATACAAAGTTGTTAGCACCTTGTACACATAAACATCTTTCAGATAAGAA
>UPTN01001379.1_pt1 | contig 10786 bp, 6 predicted proteins | sample 2160111 | NCBI WGS metagenome assembly UPTN01 (sample SAMN06265058, study PRJEB28932) | marine metagenome | isolation source: Columbia River Estuary | place: USA:Columbia River Estuary, USA | collected 2014-05-05 | reverse complement strand
CGGCAGCGCCATGATACCCACAGAATTAGGGTGACTGTAAGTAGGCTGCGTTTCAGGCGGCATTTTGTTTGGTGCACGGAGTGCACCCTACGGTGGTTGGGGTTATGCACCGGAGCTGTTTTCTCGCCGGTGTAGGGTGCGTTTTACGCACCATTTTGTACGGTGCACGGAGTGCACCCTACGGCAGATGTGGTGCTGCCACGGGAAGGGGTAGGGTGCGTTTCACGCACCGTTTTGTACGGTGCACGGAGCGCACGCCACGGCAGATGGGGTTCTGCCTCGGAGCTGTTTCATCACCGGTGTAGGGTGCGTTTTACGCACCGTTTTGTACGGTGCACGGAGTGCACGCCACGGCAGATGGGGTGCTGCCTCGGAGCTGTTTTCTCGCCGGTGTAGGGTGCGTTTTACGCACCATTTTGTTTGGTGCACGGAGTGCACCATACGATAAATGTTGCTATGTAAATAGCGTGCCTGTCCCCGAATAAAAAAAGGCCGGATCCGTGAGGACCCGGCCCTTCCTAACTTACTTCTCTACTAGAAACGCTGGCTGAACCGAATACCAAAGGTACGAGGCCTGTTGGTATAGGTCTTGCTATCCAGGGCACTGTCGTAGCCCGGGTCCACGATCTGGTTCTGCGCACGTTCATCGGTCAGGTTGCTGCCGAACAACTCGACCGTCCAGCTCTCCTTATCGATACCAATCGCACCATTAACTATGGTGTAGGCATCCATTTCGGCGCGCCTGGAGTTAGTGGTATCCAGGTCGTTCCAACGGGCACCGGTGTAGGCCACTGCCAGCTGTGCATAGCTGGGCAGGCTGGCCACGTCGAAGTGATATCGACCTATAGCGGTGTACTGGAACTTCGGAACATAAGGCATGGGCGTGCCCTTGGGAGCACGAGGATCCAGTCCTGCGGCCTGGTCGTCACTATCCCGATAGAAAGCTTCTTGTAACTCGGCACTGTTGTAAGAAGCCGCCAGGGAAACGGTCAGATCATCGGTGGCCGCATAGGTCAGGTCAAACTCGGTACCGATAGTCTGAGCCTTACCGACGTTCCTGATAATGGTCAGGTTGGAGACCGTGAAGTCCAGGAAGCTCAACTGGACGTTATCCCAGTCTTCCAGGTAGACCGCGCCGTTAAAGCGCAGACGTCCGTCCATCCAGGTGGATTTCCAGCCGGCTTCCCAGTTGTACACCCAGTCAGGCTCGTACTTGGGCACACCCGGGACTCTTGCACGATTCACGCCACCGGCCCGGAAGCCTTCGGAGTAAGTGGCGTAGACCATCAGGTCGTCGTTAATGGTGTAGTTCAGGTTGAACTTGTAAGACTGCCCATCGCCCGTGGCCGCGTCATCCAGGATGCGCGTGTCAAAGCATGGGAACTGGGGCGTGCCATTTACGCGGTCTTCGACAAAATTGCCGTCGGCGTCGTAGTCGCCGGTGCAATGGCTCAGGAAGCCGTTAAAGCCATACAGCGAGTTCTCGTAGTCAAAGAACCGGACGCCGGCGGTCGCGGACAGTTTTTCGGTGAAGTCGTAGGTGATTTCACCGAACAGTGCATTGTCCCTGTCCTTGCGAACCTGGTAGGTCTGCCAGGTGGTGTCGCCACCCGGGATCACCGAGTTCTGAGGCTCCATGGCGGGAATGCGCCATTGCAGATCAAAGTTATGGAGTTGTTGCTGGGTGAAGAAACCGGCGATCCAGCGCAGGCGATTTGACTGGTTGGACTGCAGGCGAATCTCGTTGCTTGCCCGGGTGAATTGCTCGTCGCCGGATACGTACTGGGATGGATCCAGACAGGCGCCGGCCGAATCGTACACATAGCAATCGTAACCGTAGTAAGTGTACAGCTCTTCCAGGTACTCGGAGTAACCCGAGTAGTCATACAGGCTCTCCATGTTCCGATCCAGGTAGGCGCCGGCATACACCAGGTCCATATCGCCAATCTGTCCTTCCAGTGTCACGGTGGCCTGGTACCAGTCTTCCCTGGTGGAATCCTCGTAGAAACGAGCGATTTTCAGGTCGCCCTCGTCTTCAGGGTCATGGGCCCAGCTGCCATTGGTATCGGTCTTCTGGTACATGATTCCGGGGGTGATGGTCCAGTTGTCGTTCAGATCAACCTTCAACAGGGCGCGAGCGCCGGTGCTGCTGGCGTCATTGAAGTTGTCTTCTACCTTGGCAACGGGCTCTCCCGGGTAGGGGTCGGTGTTGCAGCGCTCAATGCCGCTGGCGGCGTAGGTGATGCACTTGGCAACGTTGTCGATGTAGCCGGCGTCCTGGATGTTCCAACCAACCAGGCGTACCGCCATCTTGTCAGACAGAGGAAGATTGACGAAACCTTCCACGCCGTAGCCCATGTCGCCGCCATCGACAGAGTTCACACTCACATCATAGCCAGCCTCGAATTCATTGGTATTGGGCTTGTTGGTGATGATGCGCAGGGTGCCAGCCTGGCTGCCCTGGCCGAACAAGGTGCCCTGGGGACCGGCAAGAGTCTCGATACGGGCGATATCGTAGATATGCACGTCGAGAATCTGGCTGATGGTGGTTATCGGTTGCTCATCCAGGTAGACACCGACGCTGGGCATGGAGCCGGAGTGTACGGATCCGCCGCTGGCGATACCGCGCATATATATTTCGCCAAAGCCAGGGCCTGCGTAAGTGAACGATACGGTTGGCAGGAACTGGATGTAATCCTCAAAGCTCTTGAGGTTGAGATCCTGCAATTGTTGGTTGCCCAGCACTTGCACGGATACAGGAACGTCCTGGAGATTTTCCTGGCGCTTCTGCGCGGTAACCACGATCTCTTCCAGCACCGGGTCGGCATGAGCAGGAACAGCCATCGCCGCTGCGAATACTGAACCGGTCAATGCTACCGACACAGCTCTGGCGAGCGGTCGTCTTGTGAATTGACTCATTGTTTGTAGTCCCCCAATTATTATTTGTATGCTTGTCTTTGGCTTGAAATAACCACACCGCATTCGTTAATTTTTCAAGTGTATGACAATGAAGTTATTATCAGTCACACTCAGTCTCCCTCGTTTGTTTAGGTTCGTCAACGAGTTATCTGTTTATCCTCCCTGACTTTGGAATGGGTCTATAGCTAACGAATTTTGGGCGTCCTGCAAATAGTCTCGGTATTGGTTATCTAACGTGTGATAGTTTCTCTACCGGCATAACAGTTTTTAAAGACGTTTTTATGACTACAGACCAGAAAGCTCCCAGGGCCGATATCAACACCGCGATTGCCCATGCTGCCCGACTTCTGAGACAAGACCCGGTGCTTGCCGAAGAGCAGGCCAGGGAAATATTGAACGAGTTTCCCGATTTGGCGCCGGCCAGGCAGATACTTGGGGTGGCGTACCGCTTGCAGGGGCAGCCGGAACGGGCGTTGTCCGTGTTCGAGTCCCTGGCAGAAGTTCATTCTGATTCTCCTGACTTGTTATACGACCTTGGGGTGGCACTTGGCGCCATGGGTCGGGGAGACGAGGCCATTGCTGCCTTGCGTCGTGCTGTTCGGATTAACCCTCGACATGCCCTGGCCTGGCGTAGCCTTGCGGATCAGCTAAGCGTGGCGGGCGATGAGGCCGGAAGTAATGACGCCCTCGACAAGCACCTGGAAGTTTCCACTCCTCATCCGGAACTGATAGAGGCCGCGGATCTTTTTCGCAAGGGCAATGTGGGCAAGGCTGAAGGAATTACCCGGGAAGTCCTTAAAAAAGACCCTACGGATGTAGTGGCCATACGCTTGCTGGCCAACATTGGTTTGAAGGTTGGGCAGACCGCCGATGCGAAGAACCTGTTGCAACGCTGTCTGGAACTTGCACCTGACTTTCATACGGCGAGGCATAGCTATGCGATTGCCCTTTTCAGGAGCCAGGACCTGGTCGAAGCCCTGGTCCAGTTGGATATCCTGCTCAAGGCAGAGCCGTTGAATCCGCAGTACATGATCCTTAAGGCCTCTGTGCTGGTGCGCAAGGGCGATCATGACGAAGCGATGGAAATGTACGAGCGGCTTCTGAAGGATTATCCGAACCAGGCTCGTCCGTACACCAATTACGGTCATACCCTTAAGACCGTGGGCAGACTGGACGACGCCATTAAAGCCTACAGAAAGAGTATTGAACTGAGTCCCGGCATCGGCGAGTCCTACTGGAGCCTGGCGAACCTGAAGACGTTCCGCTTCAGTGACGAAGATATTGCCAAGATGCGTGAGCAGGTACTGGACGAGGGCGGTGACCCGGATGACCAATCTCACCTGGCGTTTGCCCTGGGCAAGGCCTACGAGGACCGCGAGGACTTTGACGAGTCGTTCAAGTTCTATCAACGTGGCAATGCGATTCGCAGCAAGCACCACACGCACAACGCGAAAAAGAACGTTTTTGATATGGCGCGCCAGATCAAGACCTTTGACGCTGAGTTCCTGGAGGCTCGGAAGGGCCAGGGCTGTCCCTCGCCTGATCCGATCTTCGTTGTGGGCCTGCCTCGTGCGGGATCCACGTTGCTGGAGCAAATACTCGCCAGTCACTCAATGGTAGAAGGGACTGCCGAGTTGCCGTATATCATCGCTATTTCCCGGCGACTGGCTCAGACAACGCGGAAACACCCTGCTGGCAAGTATCCAGAGGTGATGACCGAGTTGTCATCCGAGAAACTTCGCGAGCTGGGTGAGGGCTATCTGGAGTCTGCACGGGTGCAGCGTAGTGACCTGCCATTTTTTATCGACAAGATGCCCAATAACTTCCGGCATATTGGCCTGATTCACTCGATCCTGCCCAACGCCAAGATCATTGATGCCCGGCGCCATCCCATGGGGGGCTGCTTCTCTGGTTTCAAACAGTTGTTCGCCCAGGGGCAAACCTATACCTACGATCTTACCGATGTGGGTCGTTATTACCGGGACTACGTCACCTTGATGGATCACTGGGACAAGGTGCTGCCAGGGCGTGTGCTGTGTGTTCAGTACGAGGACATGGTTGCGGACACAGAGAACCAGATTCGCCGACTGCTGGACTACTGTGGTCTGGAATTCGAAGAGCAGTGCCTGCGCTTTTATGAAACCAAGCGGGCGGTTCGCACTCCCAGTTCAGAGCAGGTTCGGCAACCGGTGTATACCGAAGGCCTGGAGCAGTGGCGGAACTACGAGAAACACCTGGGCCCCTTGAAAGAGGCCCTGGGTCCGGTGCTGGATCGCTATCCCATATAGCCAAAAGCATAGAGCCCGAAACTACTTGATGTCATTACCTCACCAGGGATTGAGGATTTCAAACGGTAATTGCGAACTTGTCACCGTGTCGGTCACGGTATCCGACAGGATGTAAGCGCCCACCGCCAGCAGGATCAACGGCGTAAGGTAACGGCCTATACGCTCCATTACGGCACCGATCCGCCTGTACTTCAGAAAAAACAGTGCGGTGGCACAGGACAAGGCCACCATGCCCGTGTAGGCGAGCAGGATCAGGCCATCGGCGCTGAGGGTCGATTCGGCGAGCAGGATAGAGAATGTGGCCAACGTGTCGGCGCTATTGCTCAGCTGGATCAGGGTGGTGGCCGCGAATACGCTGCTCGCGCTGCTGAGCTTCGGTTCTGGATCAGCTGGCCCTGACTTTTCGCCGGGCATTAGTCTTATGAGGCTGATAATTCCCAGGCTGAAGGGCACGACTCCCAGGTATCCCAGGTAACCGGCAGGGATCAGTTCGGCTGCCTTACCTACTGCGAAGCTGATTCCGAGCAGTAAAAACATGGCGAACAGGTAGCCGCCAATCACCTGTCGCCGCCGGATGCCACTGGCTGAGAGCAGGGCAATTAACAGCAGCACGTTATCCAGGTTGGTGCCGGCAAATGCCGCCACGGTAATCGGGATGATGCCGAACGACTCAGTCATTGACAGCCCCTCGGTTCATGCAATGAATCCGTCCTTGAAAAGAACCCGTCCTGTTTTACCCTCGAGCAGGGTCCGCGGGAGGTTGAATTTACTCCTGCCGCGGACCTTTCCGCCAGAATTATTTTCTGTAATCCAGTGGCGGCTCACGGTCGCCCAGCAGGGGCTTGTAAACAAAGTCCTTACCCTGGGATTTCAGCAACTCTTCCTTGGCGGCAACCAGGGTGGCAGGGTTTTCGTACAAGTCCTGGGCGGTAAGAGCCAGGGTCTTGGCAGCTACCTGCACGCCCTTGATGGCGATGCTTGTGCCGCCCGCGGCGATTGCCTGCCATGAGTGACCGGCGGTCCCCGGAACCCAGGTTGCGGATTCGAGCTGGATCGTCGGTGTGTTCCAGCTGATATCCCCCACGTCGGTGGAGCCCATGCCCAGTTTGCGCCGCATGGGAAGGACCAGCTTCTCGCTGCCCAGTTCACGGCTGGGTTCATTCAGGGTTGCATAGATTTCTTCGGCGAATGCCTGCTCGGTTGCGTCATAGGTGACGCCACCGACCTGTTCCAGCTTGCGCTGCATCAGCTCGGCCAGAGTGTTGTTCGATAGCATGGGGTGGTTGCCATGAATGATTTCCCAATCCACCGTCGTACCTGTGCCGTCAGCAGCTGCCCTGGCGGCAGTTTCCACCCGCTCCCAGATTTTTAACATGGTCTGGGCATCGGGATGGCGTACGTAGTAGAAGACCTCGGCGAAATCAGGCACCACGTTCGGTGCTGAGCCACCCTGGGTGATGACGTAGTGAATGCGGGTCTCCTGGGGTACATGTTCGCGCATCATGTTGACCATAAAGTCGAAGGCCTCAACACCATCCAGTGCCGAGCGAGCCTTGTCAGGTGCGCCGGCGGCATGAGCGGAGATGCCGTGGAAACGAAACTTTGCCGAGCGATTGGCCAGGGAGCTTTGTGCCCTGACCCGGTTAGCACTGCCCGGGTGCCATGACAGTACTGCGTCTACATCATTGAACAGTCCGTCCCTGACCATGTAGACCTTGCCGGACCCACCTTCCTCGGCGGGAGTGCCATAGAGCCTGATAGTGCCTTTTGTGCCGGTTTCTTCCAGCCAATGGCGAAGGGCGATGGCCGCTCCGGTTGAGGCGGTGCCGAACAGGTGGTGGCCGCAGGCGTGTCCGCCGGCTTTGCCGGGAATGGTTTCGCGTACCGGGGAAGCGGTCTGGGTGATGCCGGGCAGGGCGTCGTACTCTGCCAGCATCGCGATGATTGGGTGTCCGGATCCGTAGCTTGCGATGAAGGCGGTGGGAATGCCGGCCACACCGGATTCAATACTGAAGCCTTCGTCTGCCAGGGTCTTCTTTAGCAGGGCGCTGCTTTTTTCTTCCTGGTAGCCCAGCTCCGCGTAATTCCATATCTGGTTTGCGATGCGTTGGTGCTCGGGGAATCGGGCGTCAATAAGACTGACCAGGTCGGGAGCCTTGTCTGTTGAATCTGCCCGGGAGTCGCTTGTTGCGCCCAGTGAAAGGCCCATGACCAGGGCAATAAAACAGACTGCAAATCGACCGTGCATATGACTTCTCCGTTTATGCGAGTTTGGCTAAGACTACCAGTCTTTTGCCTGAAGTGAGCGGGTCCTGACAGCCATGGGCTTACTGAACGTTTAGCCGTTCCTTGAGACGCTGTCTGTCCACCTTGCCGGCGCTGGTTCGGGGCATCTCGTCAATCGCAATGAAACGTGCTGGAATTTTGAATCCGGCCAGGTGCTCCCGGCACCAGTCGCGTAGTGATTCCACGTCAATGTCGCCAGCCTGGACCAGTGCCACAGGCACTTGGCCGAGCCGTGTATCTGCCTGGGGCAGCACGACAGCATCGGTTACCCCGGGGTGCAGGCGCAGGACGTTTTCAATCTCGCCGGGATACATGTTTTCGCCGCCGCGGATAATCAGGTCATCACTTCGACCAAGAATTCGTACCCGGCCCGATGGGGTCAGTTCACCCATGTCGGTGGTGACCAGTCGCCCTCGTGACATTGGGCTGTCCACCACCAGCCTGCCACTGGCATCCACTTCAACACTGACACATGACAGCGGCGGAAGACCCTCGTCCAGGGGTGATAAATCACCGGGCACTCGGGTGGCAAGCTGGGAGGCGGCTTCGGTCATCCCCCAGGTCAGGGCCACCGGAAGGCTGGCCGGCCTGCATCGATCCAGCAGGGATTCGCCGCAGGCGGCGCCGCCAAGCAAGATGACTCGTAGCGAGGCCGGGAAGGACTGTTCGCCACGAGTGTTAAGGATGTCTTCAAGCATGGACGGGACCAGTGAGACCAGGCTGATCTCACCGCTATCCAGTCGTCGGGCTACCGTGGCTCCGTCGTAGCCCGGGTGCAGTTCCAGGGTGACCTGGTTATGCAGGCACCGGTAAATCGCCGCCAGCGCGCCCACGTGATTTACCGGCAGACACACCAGCCAGCGGTCCGAAGACTGGTGGCCCAGTCGTTCGGTGGAGGCCAGTGCACTGCTGTGCAACTGGCTTGCCAGGAGTTCAACGCATCGGGGCGCTCCGGTGGAGCCCGAGGTGCAGACACGGATTAGCGGCCGATCCGGAGACCATTCCACGGGTATGTTGACGGGTGAAGCGGCAATCGTATCCGGGAACAATTCATCGCTGGGTGTCCAGCGCATATCGCAGCCCATGGTCTGGGCGGCCAGCTCGTTTTCCTTGGCCGGAAGGCGATGGTTCAAGGGTGCAGCAATTGCCCCCAGCCGCCAGCATCCCGCCAGCGCCGCCAGCCAGGTCGGGCCGGGTGTGCCCTCAAGTGCGACCACCGTGCCGGCAGAGGCTCCGAGCCTTACCAGTTCGGATGCGAAATACTCGGCGGCCCTATCCAGTTCCAGGGCGCTGAACGCCTCACCGGAGCCGGTGACAAGCGCCAGCTGCCCGGGTTTCTCGTGAGCAAACCTGGACAGCGGATCCGCTAGCTGGCCTGTCATGATTCTCCATCCCAGGGCCCCAGCAGGTCATCTCGTAACTCGCCCCATCCCAGTCCGGGACCGGAGGGCATCAATAACCGATCGGGTTCGAGCCGGGGTTCTTCGGCCAGCTCGGGCAAACCCGGTGCGAAGAGACCGTGTGGCCAGGGCCCGTCGATGGTGGCGGCTATATGCATGGCCGCCAGCCTGCCGATGGTGCCGTCCATGGAATGGGTGATACAGACACCCAGGGAGTTGGCCTCTGCGGTGGCCGCCAGGTCCAGGGCGCCAGCCAGTCCCCGGAACATGGGTTTGATGACCACCAGGTCTGCAGCATTGCGAGCCGCGATTTTTTCGATAGATTCCTTGTCCCCGGCACCCTCATCTATGGCGATCGTAACGCCCAGGGTGTTCTTCAATTTCAGGCAGCTGTCCAGGTCACCCGCCGGGAAAGGTTGCTCAACGAACACCAGGTTTTCCAGTGCAGCCTGGCCAAGCAAATGTTCAGCAGTATCCAGGTCCCAGCTTTGATTTGCATCCACCCGAATGCGGGCCTGACCCTGGGTTGCAGTTCGTAGCACCTCAAACAGTGATAACCATACAGGCGAATCGCCATGGGCCTTTAATTTGAAATTTCGATGTCCCTGCTCGGCTAATTGCCTGGCTTGTTCTTCATCGGATACCAGCAGACTGTTGGCCAGGGAGGTTCGCGCTGGATAACCCAGCCAGCTGGTCAGGTTTTGTCCCGTGGCCCGGGCAGCCAGGTCATGCATTGCCGTCTCGGCAGCGAACAGGGCTTCCGGCGGAATTGAATCGAGTGCTGTGGGGGTGTCTTGTTGCAGGCTGTGCAGCAGGGCGGTGATGTTTTCAGCTTGGGCCAGGAAGTTCTTCAGGACCGTGGGGCCTGAGCCGAATCCAGCTATGGCTCGTGCCTCACCCAGTCCGGTGTTGCCCGCGTCGTCCTGCAATCTCAGGACGTATCCTTCTGCCGCTGGTTGTCCCGCAATGTAACGCAGCAACTCCCAGCGAACAATCACGTCAATACGATTCCAGCGCTGAGCAAGATGGCGAAGGCCAGTTCGGTAACCGCTGTTTTCTTGAGCAGGTCGTTCAGTTCCATGCCGTCCAGGCGGAAGGCGTCACGGGTGAGTTGCACCAGCCACGGCGCCAGGGCCAGTGGTGCAAGCCAGCCCATGCCGGCACCGGGGACAAACAGGGCCACGAACACCACGAGCAAGGCGGGGGCGGTAATCAGCAGGGCAAACTGGTTGCGGGCGAAAGCCTCGCCATAACGTACCGCCAGGGTTTGCTTGCCCGCCTGCTTGTCGCCCTTGCGATCACGCAGGTTATTTACTGCAAGCACCGCGGTGGCCAGGCAGCCAAGTATCGCGCCGCCGAAAATAGCCGTGGATGACAGGCTGCCGGTCAGCACGAAGTAGGTGCCGCCCACCGCCACCAGTCCGAAGAAGACGAACACGAACAGGTCGGCTATGCCTACATAGGCCAGGGGCCAGGGGCCGCCGGTATAGGCCAGTCCACAGACCAGGCTGGCAACGCCGATCAACACGATGGGCCAACCACCGGCCATGGCCAGGTAAAGGCCGGCTAATACGGCGATGAAAAAAGTGACCCAGACAGCTTTCAGTACATGGGCCGGATTGAGCCAGCCACTGGCACATGCCCGGGCTGGCCCGAGACGGTCCTCTCCATCAGCGCCTTTTTTGAAGTCCGCATAGTCGTTAAACAGGTTGGTGCCTATCTGGATACAAATTGCCCCCATCAGGGCAGCCAGCACCAGGGATACCTGCAAGGTGGTTACCTCGGCAGCCAGGGCTGCACCCAGCAGCACAGGCGCCACGGCGACGGTCAGGGTCTGAGGCCTTGCGGCGGCAATCCAGGCTTTAAATAACGAGGGTTTCACGGCAGTCGCTT
>UPTN01001375.1_pt1 | contig 10807 bp, 10 predicted proteins | sample 2160111 | NCBI WGS metagenome assembly UPTN01 (sample SAMN06265058, study PRJEB28932) | marine metagenome | isolation source: Columbia River Estuary | place: USA:Columbia River Estuary, USA | collected 2014-05-05 | reverse complement strand
TATAATAATGAGTAAATTTGGCTTTTCGGTTGAAGGGCGTATAAGTTTAAAGGTTTAATAGTGTAAATTGGTTGTCGGTTGTTGGTTGTTGGTTTGTAATTAAAAACTATTCACTTTTCGCTATTGCCTATTGCCTTAAAATAACTTTTACACTTTAAAACTTTCCTACTAAAAAAACTTATTTTTCCAGTGTTTTCATCATAAATTTATAGAGTTCATCCATTTGTTTGTGCCCTGTGCTTTTCCCCCATCTTCCTAAAAAATACATGACAAACCACAAAACAGGCAATGCAATTACCATCATTAAAGCAAAGGAATGGTCAATTTTTAAAGTCCACTGTACATAAGCCATGACCGCAAAACCAATAAAAGCAACCGCAGCTGCAAAGTGAAAAAACATAAACAAGGTCCAAACTTGTGGCTTTGGACCAAACAACCCTTTTACAACGGTTTTGTTATGCTCCCCCTTTTCAATTTCAATATTTAATTGTGGCGACCAAAAGTGATTTTCATCTTTCGGGACATCTATAACGATATGTCCATCAACAATTTTACAACAATATTTACAATCGCCATCCTTCAAATTTTCTTCAAATTTTGAGATTAACTTTTGTTGACTTTCCTCAAAATCCATTTTAAATCGTGGTCTTAAGTGTATATCGCTATTTTTTTGTGCTATCATTAAAATTTGTTTTTCAGTGATGAAATATACTATTTTTTATGAAATGTAAAACATAGCGATTCTAATACCTTCATTTTCAAAATAAAAAAACGTATTTTTGCAAAAATTTTAAAAATACCTAATGAGTAATATTGTAGCCATTGTAGGAAGACCTAATGTAGGGAAATCAACCTTATTTAATCGTTTAGTTCAACGAAGAGATGCCATTGTTGATTCCACCAGTGGCGTTACTCGTGACAGACATTATGGAAAAAGTGATTGGAATGGTAAAAAATTCTCGGTAATAGACACTGGTGGTTATGTTATTGGTTCTGATGATATTTTTGAAGAAGAAATAAGAAAACAGGTTCAGCTAGCAATTGAAGAGGCTGATATTATTGTTTTTGTTGTTGATGTTGAAGAAGGCGTTACACCCATGGATGAAGAAGTGGCAAAAGTTTTACGAAAAGTTAAAAAACCTATATTTATGGCAGTAAATAAGGTTGATAATGCGATGCGTGATGCAAATGCAGTTGAATTTTACAATCTTGGTTTGGGTGAATATTATACCATTTCATCGATAAATGGAAGTGGAACTGGGGAACTATTAGATGCTGTTGCTGAAAAATTAGAAGCTGATTTTGTTGAAGAAAGTGAGTTGCCACGTTTTGCAGTTGTTGGTCGTCCAAATGCTGGAAAATCATCGTTTATAAACGCTTTAATTGGAGAAGAAAGAAATATTGTTACTGATATTGCTGGGACAACACGTGATACTGTTGACACTAAATACACTCGTTTTGGATTTGAATTTAATTTGATTGATACTGCAGGAATTAGAAAAAAATCGAAAGTAAAGGAAGATTTAGAATTTTATTCGGTAATGCGTGCCGTTAGAGCTATTGAAAGTTGTGACGTTGCCATTCTTGTATTGGATGCTACCAGAGGTTTTGAAGGTCAAGATGAAAATATATTTTGGTTGGCTGAAAAAAATAAAAAAGGAGTTGTTATTTTGGTGAATAAATGGGATTTGGTTGAAAAAGACACCAATACCATGCGCGATTTTGAAGCCCAAATTAGAAGAGAAATTGCTCCATTTACTGATGTTCCAATTATTTTCACAAGTGTACTCACAAAGCAACGTGTTTTTAAAGCCATTGAAACTGCTGTTGAAGTTTTTGAAAACAGAAAAAAACGGATCCCTACAAGCAAATTAAACGACACAATGTTGGATATTGTTAAACATTATGGACCCCCTGCAATTAAAGGGAAATTTGTAAAGATTAAATATTGTATGCAATTGCCAACACCTACACCTCAGTTTGTGTTCTTTTGCAACCTTCCTCAATATGTAAAAGATCCTTACAAACGTTTTGTTGAAAACAAATTAAGAGAGATTTTTGATTTTACAGGCGTACCCATAGTCATTTATTTTAGGCAGAAATAAGGAGTTAGCTCTTATCATAATAAACGTTTACGCTTTAACAGATTTATTGTAATACCCTAAAATTAGACCTAAAACTACACTCCAAATGGCCGCTAAACCTATTTGATAAGGTTTGTCTAACATAAAGGTAACGGTGTGCGCTGGTATCCAAAACCAAATTAATGACCACATTCCTTTGTCAATATTTTTCCAGTTACTTTGTTGTGCTATTAAATTGTCTAAAAAACGATGTAGCATTACCAGCAACAAGCCAAATTGTAAATTCATAGCAACTGAAACTGCGAAAGCCCTTCCAAACAAACCCAATTCAGGTAGCAATTGATGAGAAACCAAACTGTCTACAAACCCTTGGAAACCTACAAATGCATATTTAATAGCAATCGCTAAAAATGCCCATTCCAACATTTTTAAAATTAAAGTTTGTGCTTTATAAGGCATAAAGACCTTGCCTTGTTGCATCCATTTTGAAATAACATCTCCAAAAGTTCCCAAAACAGCAAATTGTAACATTGCTGTATATAGAGGATATGCTTTTACCAACTCGACATACGAATTCATATTTATTCTATTTTAATAATTGCGCCTTGCTTGGAAATGTTAAACCCATTTTTTATAACCAAATCTTGAGCTTGACTTCCATCAATCAATAATGGATTGGTATGATTAAAGTGAATGAAATACACTTTTTTCTTATCTTCAATCGACAGACTTTTAAACAATTCCATACTTTCTTCCACAAAAGGATGCGGAATTTCACTCATTGGTCGGCCTTTGATTTCTCCATCCTGAAAAAAAGTGGCATCCAAAAAAGCAATATCAACTTCATGAATATAGTCAATAATATTTCGTTCCCAGGTATTCCATTTATTAATATCTGGCATAAATAAAACCTTTTTAGCGTTTGCTTCGATTATAAAACCAACCGTTTCAGAATATTCATCCCTATGCGGAACTTCAATTGGCGTAACCGAAACCCGTTCATTTAAAACAATGGCCGAATCCTTTTGCAAGGTTCTCACATCAATATTTTTCAAAGTCACTAACTGACTCCAGGGTCCATTGGTTTCCAAATAAGATTTCATTTTTGGCATGGCATATACAGGAATACTTTTAGCTCCCATAGCTTCTCTTCCCAAATGCATTAAACCCGTATAATGCCCTATATGCGCATGGGTAAGAAAGATTCCGTTTGGTAAACTTGCAGGCTTTTGAATGTGATTGGAAAGTATTTTTAATTGCTTTGGAAAATCGGGTGTTGCATCAAAAATCCAGTTTTCATTTGAAATAGGATCAACAAGTGCTATGGAAACAACAAACCTTCCGTTTTCAGGTTTTTCATAAACACGTTGACAACATGCTTTCTCACAACCCGCTTGTGGGTAACCCGCATCTTGAGCAGTACCTAAAATAAGTACATATGGATTTTTATCAATTTCTATGGGTGATTTGCTTTCTTCTTTTTTACAAGAAAAAAGAAGCATTGCTAAACAACAAAGAATCGTTAATTTTTTCAAAATACAATAACTGAAATTTATTTCTAGATGACCATCTGATTAAAAAATAGCAAGTTGAAACTTACAAATTACCCTTATAACTTACCAACTTCCACCAGCGCCACCACCAGAAAAACCACCTCCGCCGAAGCCGCCACCAAAGCCACCTCCGCCAAAACCGCCACTAGATCCGCCGCCACCAAAACTGCCACCGCCGAAGCCGCCTCTTCCAGCCCTGCTTAAAAGTATTGCGGTTAAAATATCAGTTGCATTACCTCCTCCATTTCCTTTATTGTTACCTCCATCTTTATTCTTCTTAGAAAAGATAATCATTAAAATAACGAAAACAATAAATATAATTACACCTTTTGGAATTCCACCGTCTTGTTTTTTAGCGGGTTGATCGTTTTTATAGGTTCCTTTTAAAACTTCAAAAACGGCATAAGTTCCCTTGTCTAAACCAGCATAATAATCTCCATTTTTAAATTCGGGGATAATTACATCTCTAACAATACCCCCTGTTGTACCTGCAGTTAATTTATGCTCAACACCATAACCTGGTGCTATCCAAATTTTTCGTTCTTTAACCGCCAATAATATAAAAACACCATTGTCTTCTTTTGCTTGTCCAACACCCCATTCATGGGCCCATTTTGGCGTTAAAATACCAATGTCTTCATTGTTGATGGTTTCAACAGTAACCACCACTATTTGGGTTGAAGTTGAATCGGAATATTGAATTAATTTATTTTCTAAAGACGTTTTTTGTGCAGCAGATAGTAGTTTCGCATAATCGTATACGCTTGTTTGTAATTTCGGTTTTTCGGGGATTGTAAATTGCCCAAAAACTGTTTGCACAAACAAAAATGCAATTAAAACGGAAGTAATATTTTTATATAATTTCTGAAATTTGATCATTTATCCTTTTGAAATTTCATTAGATAACTCATTCGTATCATCTGACTGGTAAGGGAAATATTCTTTCAGTTTTTTTCCAACTTCTAAAATTGCCAATTCCAGCCCTTTCGAATATGCATTCTTTTTAAAATAGGAAAACGCCAGCTCTTTTTCTGAATCCCAAAAATTTTCAGGCACTTTATTGTTAATTCCTTCATCACCCAAAATGGCGAATTTTTTGCTCTCAACGGCAACATAAAACAACACGCCATTTCTTAAAGCTGTTGCATCCATTTTTAAAAAATAAAAAACCTCCAATGCTCTTTCTATTGGAGGTAATTCGGTGCTTTTTTCTATATGAATGCGGATTTCTCCTGAAGTATTTTTTTCGGCTACTTGTATAGCTTCAACAATTGCTTGTTCTTCACTAGCTGTTAAAAAATCTTCTACTTTAGACATTATTCTTTTTTTCCAAAATCAAATTTTACATCAGGAGCATTTTCAGCCCCAGCTTCAGCATCAAAATAGGGTTTATCATCAAAATTGAAAAAGCCTGCCAACATATTATTTGGAAATGTTTTTACATGATTATTGTATGGTTTAATAGCCTCATTATAACGTGTACGTGCTGTTAAAATCTGATTTTCAGTACTCGTTAATTCGTCTTGTAATTTCAAAAAGTTTTCATTTGCTTTTAATTCTGGGTAACGTTCAACTGTTACCAACAAACTCTTTAAAGCGCCGCTTAAACCACCTTGAACCTGGTTGAATTGGGCCAGTTGCTCAGGCGTAATATTTGTAGGGTCTATATTTATTGAAGTTGCTTTAGCACGTGCTTCAATAACAGCAGTCAATGTTTCTCTTTCGTAATCTGCAGCACCCTGAACTGTATTTACCAGATTTCCAATAAGGTCGCTTCTACGTTGATAGGCTGTTTGAACATTCCCCCAGCTTTCTGAAACATTTTCATTTAATTGAATTGTTGAATTGTAAAATCCTTTTACCCAGCTATAGCTAGCAAAAGCTAAAATTCCAATTATTATTACAGGTATTAACCACTTTTTCATGTTGAATCGTATTAAATTGTTAGTTTATTTATTAGTTGTTATTCGATCTTTTTTGTTACGCTTTTAAAACTTTTTTTTAAGATAACTGATTTTTAATAGTCATCAATTCTTGCTTAATGGTTTCTAAACGAGTAATGACATCAAAATTATCCTTTATTTTTTTAGGCTTCTCTTTTAGTTTGCTTTTTGCACCATCTAAGGTAAAACCTTTTTCTTTAACTAAGTGATATATTAACTTTAAGTTTTGAAGGTCTTCTTGGGTAAATAATCTATTTCCTTTTTTATTTTTCTTGGGCTTTAAAATATCAAATTCTTTTTCCCAAAATCGTATATGAGACGTATTAACCCCAAATGCTTTGGCAACTTCGCCAATTTTATAATATCTTTTTTCTGGTAAATCTATATACATTAATCAAGGGATTGTCCTTCAATTTGAGCAGCTCTTTGCATAGCTTCAAATTCTTCAGGAGATAAGTTTCCGTAATAAAAATTAATTGGGTTTATTTGCTCACCATTTTTCATTACTTCATAATGTAAATGAGGCGCTTCTGATCGACCTGTGTTACCCACAAAACCTATTAAATCACCTCTTCTTACTCTTTGATTTTTTCGCACATTGTAATTGCTTAAATGCGCATATAAGGTAACATACCCAAAACCGTGGTGAATTCTAATGTGCTTTCCATAACCCGCTGCATTTTGATCGGCTCTAACAACAACACCATCACCTGTAGCGTAAACTGGTGTTCCTTTTGGAGCTGTAAAATCCATCCCAAAATGTCTTTTTCTAGCCTTGGTAAATGGGTCATTCCTCCAACCGTAACCCGAAGCCATTCGTGTTAAATTCTCATTGTTAATCGGTTGAATTGCCGGTATTGCAGCCAACAACTCTTCTTTATTTTCAGCTAATTTAACAATTTCATCTAACGATTTAGACTGAATATACAATTGCTTTGATAAAATATCCATATTTTTAGTAACGTCTATAACCATTTCAGAATTGTCAAATCCCTCTAAGGCTTTATAACGATTTACACCTCCAAAACCCGCTTTTCTTTGCTCTAAAGGAATTGGGTTTACTTCAAAATACAAACGATAAATATTATTATCCCGCTCTTGAATTTCATTCAATACAGATCCTAATTGTTCAATTTTTTTACTATGTAACTCTTCATTTAACTTTAAAAATTCCAATTGCCTTTTTAATTCTTTCTCTTTAGGGGAATCAAACAAGGGTGTTAAAACAACATAACCCAGCACCATAAACATAAATGCCGATATCATAGCCAATGATATTCTTTTAAGCACAACGCTTATTTTGTTCTTTATCTTCTTATAAGAAAGCGTATCAGAATCGTAATAATATTTTACCTTCGCCATAAATTTAAAATATGTTATTTTTGCACTTTAAAACGTATTTATTGTTATTAAAATTACGCGCACAAATAACAAAATTACAAAATGTTTTGCAAAGGTGATAAAACACCCATTTATTTAGTATAAAATTAACGAATCAGAAAAATAAAAAAACAGTAAAAAGCTTTCAATTAAAACAATTGTTTAAGCAAAGTTTTTTAACATTATATAAATTATTTAAAAAATGAAATCACAACAAATACGTCAGCAATTTTTAGATTTTTTCGAGTCTAAAAAACATAGTATCGTTTCTTCTTCTCCAATGGTGTTAAAAAACGATCCAACACTCATGTTTACCAATGCAGGAATGGTGCCTTTTAAAGAATACTTTTTAGGTCAGAAAAATGCAACTGATAAACGTGTTGCTGATACTCAAAAATGTTTACGTGTTTCAGGAAAACACAATGATTTGGAAGAAGTTGGTAAAGATACTTACCACCATACGATGTTTGAAATGTTGGGTAACTGGAGTTTTGGTGATTACTTTAAAAAAGAAGCAATCGACTGGGCTTGGGAATTGTTGGTAGCTATTTACAAGATTGACAAAGACTGTTTGTACGTTACTGTTTTTGAAGGTGCTGAAGAAGATGGTTTGGATTATGATCAAGAAGCTTATGATTATTGGAAAAAACACATCAGTGAAGACCGAATACTTAAAGGTAATAAAAAAGATAATTTTTGGGAAATGGGTGCTCAAGGACCTTGCGGACCTTGTTCTGAAATTCATGTTGACATTCGTTCTAAAGAAGAAAAAGCCAAAATTTCAGGTAAAGATTTAGTAAATAACGACCACCCTCAAGTTGTTGAAATTTGGAACTTGGTTTTTATGGAATTCAACAGAAAAGCAGATGGTTCGCTTGAAAAATTACCTGCAAAACATGTGGATACCGGAATGGGATTTGAACGTTTGTGTATGGTTTTACAAAATACCCAATCCAATTATGATACTGATGTTTTTACGCCCCTTATTAGAGAGGTTGAAACCATTACAAATAACCAATATGGTAAAATTGAAGAAACCGACATTGCCATTCGTGTAATTGCAGATCACGTTCGCGCCGTTGCTTTTGCTATCGCCGACGAGCAATTGCCATCAAATACAGGTGCTGGATATGTAATTCGAAGAATTTTAAGAAGAGCTATCCGTTACGGATTTACTTTTTTAAATACCAAAGAACCTTTTATTTATAAGTTGGTTAACACGTTGAGCAAACAAATGGGCGACTATTTTCCTGAATTGATAGCTCAAAAACAGCTCATTAAAAATGTAATTAAAGAAGAGGAAAGTTCATTCTTACGCACTTTAGACCAAGGCTTGGTATTGCTTGATGGTATTATTAAAAATACAGAAGGAAATGAAGTTTCAGGAAAAAAAGCTTTTGAATTGTTTGACACATACGGTTTCCCAATAGATTTAACAGCTTTAATTCTTTCTGAAAAAGGAATGACATTAAATGAAAAAGCTTTTGCTGAAGCATTGGAAGTACAAAAAACACGTTCAAGAGCCGCAGCTGTTGTAGAAACTGATGACTGGGTGATTTTATATGATGATGATATAGAAGAATTTATTGGATATGATACACTTGAAGCAAAAGTAAAAATAACACGTTACCGAAAAGTTTCTTCAAAAAAAGATGGAGATTTATACCAATTGGTATTCAACATGACACCCTTTTATCCAGAAGGTGGTGGGCAGGTTGGTGACAAAGGGTATCTTGAAACAAATGACGGAAGTACTATTTATATTGTTGACACCAAAAAAGAAAATAATTTAATCATTCATTTCGCAAAGAGTTTACCAAAAAATCCGACTGAAACTTTTAATGTTGCAGTTGATGAAAAACAACGATTTAGAACTGCTTGTAACCATACAGCCACACATTTATTGCATCAGGCATTAAGAGAGGTTTTAGGTACTCATGTTGAACAAAAAGGTTCTGCAGTACATTCAAAACATTTACGATTCGACTTTTCTCATTTTGCAAAATTAACCGTTGATCAACTTACTGAAGTTGAGGATTTTGTAAATGCCCGAATTGAAAACAAATTACCTTTACAAGAATTTAGAAATATTCCTATAGCTTCAGCCATAGAAAAAGGGGCGATGGCCTTATTTGGTGAAAAATATGGCGATACCGTTCGTGCTATTCAATACGGACAATCGGTTGAATTGTGCGGTGGTACGCATGTGCAAAACACAAGTGATATTTGGCATTTTAGAATTATTTCGGAAAGTGCTATCGCAGCTGGCGTTAGACGTATTGAAGCAATCACTGGAAATGCAACAAAAGATTTGTATTTAGAAAATAACAGGGCCTTTTTTGAAATTAAGGATTTATTAAAAAACCCGAAAAACCCTAGAAAAGCATTGCTCGATTTAATGGAAGAAAATACCATTTTAAAAAAACAGCTTGAAAATTTATTAAAAGACAAAGCTCAAAACGTAATTGGCGATTTAATTAAAGCTGTTGAAGCTATTCATGGGGTGAACTTTTTAGCTAAAAAATTAGATTTAGACCAAAATAGCATCAAAGATTTGTGTTTTGATTTAGGAAATAAAATTGATAATTTATTTTTATTGGTTGCTACTGAAAATGAAGATAAAGCCTTTATAACTTGCTATATCTCTAAGAATTTAGTCGAAGAAAGAAAATTAAATGCTGGATTGGTCGTTCGTGAATTGGGTAAATTAATTGATGGTGGCGGTGGCGGACAGCCGTTTTTTGCAACAGCAGGCGGTAAAAACCCTAAAGGTATTGATGAAGCATTAAAAGAAAGCAAAAAATATATTTTGTAAATCCAAGTGATTACGAGGAGTGAAATGACGAAGTAATCTCACACAAATCCGCAGATTGCCACAGCAACTATTGAGTTGCTACGCAATGACAAAAATTAATGAAAGTATCATGAATTTCAGAACCAACATCCAATTAAAAAGCGAGCGCAATCAAATAGATTATAGTGCCAAGCTGTTTTTAATTGGTTCTTGTTTTTCTGAAAATATCAGCAAAAAATTAGCCTATTACAAGTTTCAAACAGTTAGCAATCCGTTTGGTATTTTGTTCAATCCAATGGCCATTGAAACTTTTATTACCAATGCTATCAATTCAAAAATGTATACTGAAAAAGACATTTTTCAATTGAATGAACGCTGGCATTGTTTTGATGCGCATTCTGATTTAAGCGCTACTGATAAAAATGAATTCATTCAAAATTTAAATGCAGCCATCAAATCGACCAACAAACAATTAAGCGAGACCACACACATTGTTATTACATTGGGTACTGCATGGACCTATCGTTTTATTGAAACCGATACCATTGTTGGAAACTGCCATAAAGTTCCTCAAAAAAAGTTTTTAAAAGAATTGCTTTCTGTTGAAGAAGTTACAGCTTCATTAGAAAATATATGTACGCTTTTAAAAGATGTAAATCCGACTGTAAATATCATATTCACCGTAAGTCCGGTTAGGCATTTAAAAGATGGATTTGTAGAAAATGCACAAAGCAAGGCTCATTTATTATCTGCTATTCATCAAATTGCAGCGCAGAACAAAACGGTAAAATACTTCCCTTCCTATGAAATTATGATGGATGATTTACGTGATTATCGATTTTATGCCAGTGATATGCTACACCCAAATGAAACTGCCATCAATTATATTTGGGAACAGTTTAAGTTGGTCTGGATTGCTGAAAATACGACTGGCATTATGAATGAAGTTGAAACCATACAAAAAGGTTTGGCACATCAACCATTCAATTCAAATTCATTGCAACATCAGGCATTTTTGGAAAATTTAAAACAAAAAATGGCTGCTTTAAAAAA
>UPTN01001374.1_pt1 | contig 10813 bp, 4 predicted proteins | sample 2160111 | NCBI WGS metagenome assembly UPTN01 (sample SAMN06265058, study PRJEB28932) | marine metagenome | isolation source: Columbia River Estuary | place: USA:Columbia River Estuary, USA | collected 2014-05-05 | reverse complement strand
AATGCAATTGGACAAAGCATTTCTATAGCTTAGTAAATCAATATAGAGTTAGTTTAAATTCAAGTTTTTATTTTTACAGTTGTACTAATTTAAGATACTTATTCCTTTTGTCTTTATTTTTGTGATTATATGAGGTATTAATCGATGTTCGCAAAAATGGAATTATAAAAAACGATTAAAGTGAAAAATCACTTTTTTTTCATATCTGTAAAAATTTGGCTCAGTTTTTAGACGATAATAAGAACCTAAAAAATGTAAACTTCTAAATATCAGTTTTAAATATTTTGTTTCTTGGCCAAATTATTGTAGATTTTGACAGATAAGAAATAACCTTTATAATTTAAGTATTGATTCCAAATCCTAATCAAAAAAGTTCTTTTTTTGTAACGTTGACACCGCAAGATTATTAAAATTAAACTCAAACCTAGAAATTTCCTATATAATTTTATTACAATCCAAATTGGAATTATTTTAAGTAATAAAATGAATGTTTATAAAAGTAATTTTGATTATATTGTGTTAGAGAATTTGATTAACTAAGTGAACATAAAACGGAACACGTTTTAGAACACGATTTTCAAAAATAAACGCGTGGAAGCCCAGTGAAATGGTTTCAAAAAAGTAGGTCTTCGAGCTCATAACCCGAAGGTCGCTGGTTCGAGTCCAGCTCCCGCTACAAAGAAAACCTCTTAAGAAATCAAGAGGTTTTTTCATGTTTATATTAATAGAGAATCACAAAACTAAAGCTTCTACCAATTAAACAATAGTGGAAGAATTTCGATTATCATTTTCTGGAATTTCTATAGGTTTACCGAATATTTTATAGCCTAATAGTCTTGCCTTCCTAGCAACTTCAGTTTTTGCTCTCATATAATTCAACGAATTGTAGTCGTAGATTGATTTTGCGGGAATGCAATCGAGTCCTTTGGGCATGTTTGTGACTCCAAACCCTAGTAAATTGGAACTGTCCCAATCCATTATTTCATTCAACTCTATGACACCAATGTTGCGCCATGGAAATTCATTTTCATCCCAATCTAAACAACAATTAAAAATAGTATCATCTTGATTGTCTTCGGCATCTCTAATTTGAATTTGAAACCAATATTTTATCGACTGAGTTTTTAACTTTTTAACTAATTCATTTTTTAAATAATTTCTTGTTCGAGTCTCTCCTGGATTAATTCTTTGATTTTCTGGCTCTAAAATATCTCTTTCAGAAATAGTACCGCTTTCCACTGTGTCTAAGTCAAAAGGAATAGCTCTGTATTTAGCATAGCGCTGTACACCATCGTCTCCAACAAAATTAAATGGAGTTTTAGCATAGTATGTAAGGTTGGAAAATGAGGTTGGATTTCTTCTAAGTGTTGATATGGCACCTTCACGTCCCACCGGATATTTTTTATAGTAGTCCTGATATTCGATGCCCCATTTCTGACGTCTCATTTTGGCTAGTTTTAGAAAACTTGCTGCATTCCAAAATAAAGAGATACTACCCGTGTTTAAGTTCATATCGAATGGACTATTAAACGGTTGATCAGATAGCTTGAGCGATAAAGATCTTATAGCGGCCATGGCATCATCATAAAAAGTAGCCATCCCATGTCTTACCTGACATGGTACTACTTTTCCTTGTTCTAAGAAAGGGTGTGTGGGAATTTCTGGATCCAAATCAAAGGAGAAAGTGCCTTTAGCACCTATGCCATTATTATGCGACATACGTTCACGAGTCTTAAGTCCCATAGTCAAGGCTATGAGTATGCCAAAGAAATGGGAGATTGCATATAATTCGAGCTTATCGATCCATTTACCGATAGAAGATTTATTTGGTTTTTTTTCTTTCATTATATATTGGTTTCAGATTGAATGGTATAAATATCGACTCCTAAGGCTGCAAAGGCTTCTTCTTTTTTCTTTAGTTTTTCGATAAGCAATGGATTGATATCGCCTTGCTCATTGCTCATGATGAATCCATAACCTGTTTTTGATAACATATTACTCCACCACATCATTTGAGTTGATATCTTTAAATCAGGCGAAATACTATCGTCATTTTCAGAGCCAAGTACACCTTCTGGTTCCTTGCCTAATCTAATTCCCAATGAGCAATATCGTATTTCTCCAATATCGTCGTATTGTTTTGAGTTGGCCCAGAAGTGTCCGAAAGTGGCATTAAATATTATATAGGAGCAGGCCTTTTTTAGATTTTCTAATTCTTGTTTGCAAGCTTCGGGTTCGTTTTTGTCGAGTGCTTTTTTTATCGTAATGTGAGAGACAGCTTTTAACTCATCTGATACATTAGGTCTTTTTATGGAAAGGTCCATTCTATTTTCTCGTGTATACCAATCTTCAGGTTGCGCAGTTAAGTTTTTGTTAGGATTAGCCTTTAATGCTTTCTGTAAATGTTTACATAAAAACGGCTGTACAGAATGTTCAACAACATCTTGTGAAAATGCATATATTTCATACCAATCATTAATAATTTCGTCTTCGTGTGTTAAAAAGAACTCGTCAATATAATCGGTTATAACATCATAAAATAGATTTGCAGCATATGCGTAACGATGCTTACTAGATAGTGGTTTCATCGGTTTCCAGTTTTTCCAATCTAATGTGCCTAAAACATCTGTTACGCGTTTTTTAATTCCAGATTGGGTCAGTGCTGTTGACCTATTTATATAGCCATCTTTCTTTATTAGAATTTGATCAGCCGTATGGTTAATAAGAACTACATTTCTAAGATGAGGAAAAAGAATTGAACCAACAGGATTTCGCCTTATGTTTCTGTACGCAGCAATGGCATATTGTTCCGTGTTTAAGTGTGTTTCTGTAAAATGTTTATCAATCTCTGTAAGTATTCCTCCACTCACTCGTGCAACACGCTTAGCAGACTCCCATTTTTGTTCATCTTTTGGAGTTAAGGTAATCTTAGAATTAGGGTCGCTATTTGGAGAGATAGGTCCTTTTAAAGTTATACTTTCAGGTATAAAATAACCTTGATCATTGATGCTGAATTTCATGGAAATATCATTGAAAGCATAACCAGGATTATGATCGTACGAGCTCCAATGGTAATACAGCCAATACAAGTTAGGGTTTTCAGGGTCTTTATCAAGAGTACTGGCATACATACCATTTACCATTCTGTCACCAAACCATTGATCGGATCTGGTAATTCCCGGTTTCAAACTCTCCATAGCCATTGTCAGGTTTTCTGGGTAATCATTCTGTATTTCTTCTATCGTGAGTTTTTTGCCTTTATTAATTTGATATAGATGTTTTTTTGTAATGAGCTCTATCGGAATAAATTGTTCGGTGATGACATCGATACGCTGCTGTGGGTATTTTTGAGGAGCATCTTTATCATGGTCTTTTATCACTACTCGTGGTAAAGGAGAATTATGCATATATTCCCAGTAAAATAGTGGAATAGTTCCCGTATTATAACTCATTCCAGTAAGATCACTTTTACTGATTTTAATAGTTTTAAATAATCGGTTTATCCGCTCTGCCCTATACGCTGCTTTGTTTTCTATAGAATGTTCATTAAAACGATGTGAATCGGTATGGTAAATTTCTAATCTGATGTTTTTAGCAATTCTATTTCGATGGATAACGGAGATATCAAAAGGCAAGTCAAAATGACCATGCATATTAGTACAGGCTTGGCTTAGTTTAATCCAATGTCCGACTCTAGTTTTGGCCCATAACTCAACATGCATATGATGGATTGGGGTGTGATAGTCTTTTTTGTCTGAAAAAGTTAATCGCCCAATTACATTGCTGTTTATAAATCCTCGTACAATATTAGTATCTCTTGGATATAATTTTGCTAGTAGTGATATATATGAGTCACGGAGTTTTTCATAAACCTTGAGTAAAAATTCTGCAATAATTTCTATAGGATGTATTATCAGTTTGCTTCCTTGATCATTCAAATGATGCACACTTTTAATACGATGCCTAGTTGTCCTTTTAGGATGTTTATTTTTTAGTTTTGCTTCAGATTCAGCTTGAATGCGAAACATTTCATCAAAATCAAATGGTTTTGTGGACATAGTTGTTTATGTTTTTTTGTTGATAAAATACATATCGATTTCACCTTTATTTTTTACCGATAAAGGACCTCGGTATTCACAATTAAAGTAGTCCTTAACCAATTTATGAGTACTACCTGAGATATTAATTTTAGAAGCCTCGCTGTGCGTTTCCAAACGGGAGGCTGTGTTTACCGTATCGCCCCAGATATCAAATGCAAATTTTTTAAAACCAACAACTCCCGATACAACTGGCCCTGAATGGATGCCAATACGAATTTCGAAGGCAGAAGGATCATCTGATTCTTTTTCTGCCGCCACTGATTGCACATAATCACGCATTTCTATTGCAGCTAAAACTGCGTTAACAGCGTGATTGTCGTCAATAAGAGGGAGGCCAGACACACATAAATATGCATCTCCAATAGTTTTTATTTTTTCGATATTATGTTTATGCGTAATCTCATCAAACTTAGTAAAGTAACTATCGACCTGAATAACCAGTTCTTCTGGTGTCATTTTTTCAGAATTTTTAGTAAAATTTTTAAAATCCGTAAAAATCACAGAAACAGCGTCGTATCGTCTTGGTTTGGCCTTACCATATTTTTTGAGCTCTAGTGCTGTTTCAGCGGGAAGTATATTTAAAAGTAAATCGTCTGATTTTTTCTTTTCATCGTTGAGTTCAGAGGTTCTTTCTATTACTTTTTTCTCTAAGTTATCATAAAGCATGGCATTATCTATAGATACGGCAATCTGACTCGACAAAAGATTTAAAAACTTAACATTTTCACTATTAAAGGCATTCTCCAATAAATTATTTTCTAAATAGAGAATACCTTGTAAATTTCCTTTATTTAGTAATGGTATAGACATAATAGATTTTGCCTTCGTTTCTTGAATGTATGTATCCTTACCGTGCACTTGATCCAACCAAGCATTGCCCAAAATTACCTGAGAATTAGTCCTTTCAGTATAATGAATAACTTTTTTTGGAATAGAGTTACTCTCTTGAAGAGGTATGTTTACAATTGACATTTCCTGCTGGCCAACAGTCCAAAGTGCAGTCAAAATTAAATGTTCATTTTTAGTAAGTACAAGAGCAGCCTTGTTCGCACCGATATTTTCCGAAATAATATGCATTAATTGATTTAGCATTTTCTCAAAAACAACCTCTCCAGATAGTGCTGTTGACACCTTAAAAATCGATTGAAGATCCAATTCAGACAAGGATAATTCTTTACTCATACCAAGCGTATTATTAGATAGAATTTGATTGTCAGTTATTCCTTTTAGCTCATGTGGATAGGTTTTGGCCAATTGAGACATTTTTGCGAGTGCACCCCAATCTCTATACGACTGATAGGCGTTTTTAAGATAGAACTGTGCCAAAGTATCATTTCCTCTTTGATGAAAAAACTTCCCTGCTAATTCATTAGCCAATGCAACTTCTTGTATATAGTTTTGTTCGTTTGCAGCGTTAATGCTTAAATCATAAAAATCCCTTGCTTGGTTAAATTGATTTGCAATCCTAGCCTGTTCGGCTTGTAAGAGATACAATTTATGCTTAAAATTCTGTGGAGCATATTTTGACCAATGCTTCATTTTTTTGATACTTTTAGATAAGTATCCTTTGACCTTTGGAAATTTAGAAGGCGAAGCGTAAGCCGCAGCCAAACCAAAATGGAACGCTTGAATTGCTACTTCAATTTTTGCGAGTACAGCATCCAATAACTTTTCAGAATTCAAAGAATTTTCCAAAGCAAAGTCAGCATCTCCAAAATAATTACCTAAAATACTGCGATGAAAAAATATAAGGAAGCTTATAGTTTTGTTTTGCTGTTCAATACCATCTGCAATCAGTTGATCCTCATTAAAGGCTTGTCCATTAAGTTTGAGATAATCATCAGATTGTCCCATGAAGTTTAAGGCAGATTGCCTAAACACTTCATTATACATAAAATTTGTTTCCTGTTTATATTGGTTTATAATTTGGCTGTAATCCTTAATTTCCGGTTCCAGTTTATCTAATGGTTTTCCAATTACATAGGCATGAATACAATAGATATTTGCATTGATGCATGAGAATTCTAGTGCACCCGTTTCTAATCCAATATGGTAGGAATCCAACAATGGTGCTAGAGTATGTTTAATGTGACCGTTCCAGACATTTATTAGCGCATAAACAGGTGTATAGACTTGAGCAATCCACTCTTTTGCGTTAAAACGTTTAATTAGTTCAAGTCCAATTTTACCATAAGGATAACCAGCTTTTATTTTATTGAGTACTCCAATCATAACTACACCGTAGGTAGCAAACCCAAATGCACTAGGAGGAATAACCCCATGTTTTATGGAGAGTTGGCACATTCTAAAAATAATATGTGGAAAAACAGTAGGATTTCCCCAATAGGAAGACGGAGCAATAATGGCCAAAATACGTATTGATGCTCTTTTAATAGGATCTTTAGTTTCTGGTAATGCCAAAATATCTTCCAGCTTTTTATTACGCAATATCAATACCGTCTTAATGAGATCAGGGAAAACTGTAAGTAAACTAGCTTTTTTTGGGAATTTTTCTCCCAATTGTTCCAATATTTCTAAGCCTGTATCTAGGGCCATCAGCAACTTATTCTCAGCCTTGTAAGCATTTATCCTGATTTCGTAAGGTTTTACCTTACTCAGAAGACTTTTCGCATGTGCTAAAATATCATCAATATAAATATGCATCTCTTTATATTGACCAGCAAGAAATGCGCTTTCAGCAGCTTCTTCAAAGGTGTCTAGGGTCAGGTCATAATGACTATTCCATGATTCACTCGGTAGTAATTGGATAGCATTTTTGATATAATTGAACGACTCACTAAAAGCAGAAGTTAGTTTAGCTTTTTTACTGGCTTGTAAATTAAGTTCGGCAATTGATAAACGTTCTTTCTCATCTTGAATAAGCTGAAGACCCCAATTGAGATGGTTAACTATCTGGAAAATCGTATCCTCTAAGTCATCATCTTTGCTTTTTTTCCACAGCAATTGACCAATATTTAGATGCATCACTGTACGATCTTCATCATCAATTAACGAATAAACCGCCTGTTGAATTCTATCATGAGTAAATTTATAGGTATCTTCTAGTTTTATTATGAGCCCATCAATCAATAGGAGCTCTAATTCCTTAGCAATTGCTTCATGACTAATATTGGATGCAAGAGAAAGACTATCGATATCAAAAATGTTTCCCAAACAGGCAGCCACCTTAAAGATTTCCTGGGTATCTTTAGGTAGTTTCTGAATCTTTCCTGCCATGAACTTTACCACATTATCGGTAATGTTCAACTTATTAATTTCATCTATATCCCAATCCCATTGCCTGGTTTGAAGGTTAAAATTAAGTAAAGATTTCTCCGCAAGAGATTGTAGAAACTGTACTACAAAAAAGGCATTTCCTCGAGTTTTATGCTGTGTAAGCTCTGCTAATCCATGAACATTATCAGTACTTGTTAAAAGTGAATCTGCAAGTAACTCTTCTAGGTTGTGTAAACTTAAATTATCAACATGTATAGTCTCAATCCTAATGCCTTGTTCTTTTAGTTGTTCTAAAGTGATTGAAAATGGGTGTGCACTTGAAACCTCATTATCTCGATAAGCTCCTATACAGAAAAAGTGATTATCATCTTTGTGCATCAAGGCTTTTAGCAGATCTAAAGAGGCAGAGTCTGCCCATTGTAAATCGTCTATAAATAAAACAATGGGATGTTTCTCGGTACATAAAACAGAGAGCCAATTTTGAAATACATAATTAAATCTATTCTGCGCATCCTCACTATTAATATCGGCAACAGCTGGCTGTTTACCAATAATCAGCTCCAATGCTGGCATCACATCGGTTAAAACTTTTCCTTCCTGTCCAAGTACTCCCAACATATCCGATTTGATCCGACTTAGTTTTGCAGCCGTTTCAGTTAGTAGAATATGAATTAATGAATCAAAAGCCTTAATTATAGCGTAATAGGGAATAGCCCTCTGATATTGATCAAATTTCCCCTCAATAAAATAGCCTTTGCTAGATGTAATTGGCCCGTATATTTCTGAAACTAAGGCAGATTTTCCAGTTCCTGAGAATCCACTTACTAACATTAGATGGGTTTGGCCTTGAGCAGTTTTGTTGTAAGTTGATATTAATTTTTTAAGTTCTTCCTTTCTACCATATAATTTTTGGGAAAGCTGAAATCTTGGGGATACATCGTTCTGTGCTAGTTCAAAAGGTTTGATGGTCTTGTTTTTTTTGAATTCATCAAGACAATATTCTAAGTCCATATTCAACCCGGTTGCAGATTGATAACGACGATCAGCACTTTTCTCCAAAAGTTTGGATACAATGTCTTCTAATATTTGAAGGTTGTCAGAATTAATTGAGCGCAAAGGCTTTGGTTTAATAGCAATATGTGCATGAACTAGTTCTAATGGGTCCTGGAAGTTAAATGGAGGTTTGCCTGATAAGAACTCATAAAGCATGATACCGATGGCATATAGATCGCTTCTATGGTCGGTTATACGGTTCATCCTTCCGGTCTGCTCTGGTGACATATAATGAATATCACCATCTAACTTGGCAGGGTTTCCCATATGGGTCGATTTAAGACTATATTTTGTGCTTTCGCCGAGATCAATAAGTTTAACAGTTAGCGTATCCGTTTTGAGTAGTATGTTATCTGGAGAAAGCCGATTGTGAATTACGGACTTTCTATGAAGTTCTGAGAGTACCTTTGATAAAGAGCAGAAAACGCTCAGAATATCTCTTATAGGTGGCTTTGTTAGTATATATTCTGAAAGCGTAATGCCATCAACATATTCCATATAAATGCGATAGGACTGCATGTGCTTTTCCCATGAGAAAACCTTACGTACACCATCCAATTTTAAATATTTACATAATTCATATTCATGCAAAAATTTATCTATAACCTGAGGTGTTGGGTATTCATTGTTGAGTGACTTCACTACAACACTCCCAAATTCTTCGTGCTTTTCCAAGGACAAATTAGTGTGTTTGCCTTGGTAAATTAATTCGTTGTGCAAGAGTTAGTTAGTTAGATTATTTACTAAATATATAAAAACTAAATTGATTTATTATTTGTAAGGCTTTAATTATATTTTTGAAACAATGCCATTTAAAGCTGTATTCCTCCAAGTTTCGATGATATGTTCAACGCAGATTCAACTGCTCCTTCATGTAAACCATTATAGATGTAGGCGCCCGCATAGTATGTGTTTTTATGGCCGTTAATTTTATGAAGAAGTTTTATTTTAGAGTCATAATTACTGCAATACCTTGGAACTTTATGGTTTGCATTGTGAAGAATTGATTTTTTTGAAATGTTTTTTTCTAGATTATATGCAAAACTATAATGATCTTTTGTTTGCAATTTATAAACCGTATTTTGATATGTATTATAACCAATAGTAGAGTTACGGAATTTATAAAATAAATCCATAGGAGTTTTTTCGACATTTTTATAGTCCTTATAGAATGACAGGTCTGTATGTGCAATGGTCTTAAAATTTTGATCGTCCCAATCGTTGAATATTTCATTCTCCAGATCGCTCATATCCATAAGAATTTTTTTAACACTTCCAGGAGTAGTGGCGATAACGATAGCATCGTAAAGGCGCTCTTCTTTATTTATTTTAAGACTTATGCCTTTAGTATTTCTTGTAAGCTTTATATTCTTTGCATTACAGATAACCTGCATCTTAGATTTTCTTAAAATGGTTTCTATATAGGTAAAGACGCCATTTTTTATAAATGACCACTTTGAGTTTGGCAATGATAAAAAATAGGGATTCAAAATGGATTGTGGTAATTGAGATACCAAGGAAAAAGGTGTAGAGAAGCTTAACATAAATAAAGCCTGCATATAGTTTTTATACAAATCTTGCGAGAATTTAAAATCGTTAAAAGTGAGATTTGTGTTTGTAGAATTAGCAATTTGGCTATTAAATACCTTATGTGAATGACCAAATTTTAATAACTCTAAAAAATGCTTCTTTTTAGTAATAACATTGTATAAAGACGCTAGATTTAAAAAGGATTTGCTCCTGGCAGGATAAAAATGCTGAGACGAAAAAAGAGAAATAGATGGCTTATAGCCATGGTAAGGTACTTCAAGATGTTCTAATAATTTATGGAAGTTAGGATAGTAGTTTTGGCTAAAACCTAAAACACCATTTTCTATATTTAAGTGACTGGGCAGTTTAGTATCAAGTACATTCTTATTCAGCGTTCGTACATTGCCTCCTAGAATAGACTGTTTCTCATATATAGTAATATCGTAATTCTCACTTAATAAATAGCCTGTAATAATACCACTAGCGCCACCTCCAATTACAGCAATTTTTTTTTTCGTCATCATTTAATATCTATATACAAAACGATTCGTATCGGTTTTGTGCCAATTATCAATTATTACATCAATTTATTAGCCCTAATATAAATATATTTATTGGTTTTCAGTTATTTGCAAATGTAGAGGTTGGATTAAATAAAAGAAGTATATATTTTAAAGTTAGAAATCCAAACCAGAATTATTAATTAAGTATTAAATTAAAACTCTTACCAATTGAATAATAATTTATGAACAATTTTATTTTTCTATATTAATTTAAAGATAATGAGTTCAATTAGAAGATTCTTTTATCAAACTATTTAATAATAATTCATTAACGATGTTTACATTTTACTGTTAATGTAGTCTACGGTGTCATTCTCAATTATTAAAGTT
>UPTN01001372.1_pt1 | contig 10816 bp, 11 predicted proteins | sample 2160111 | NCBI WGS metagenome assembly UPTN01 (sample SAMN06265058, study PRJEB28932) | marine metagenome | isolation source: Columbia River Estuary | place: USA:Columbia River Estuary, USA | collected 2014-05-05 | reverse complement strand
GTTTCTCCGCTGACCTCTGGCGAAATATAGCCAAAGCTCAATTGCACAAGGTTACCTTCTTCAAAAATAATGCCGACGCCTTGTCCTGAACGGTCAAGTCCTCCCGCCTGCGCGATTGTGGTGGTGAGCAGCAAGGCTGCGCCTGCTGTCAGTACGTTTTTCATGTCCTCATCCCTGTCATGAATAAATATTGTGCATATCTCTATGAACTGCCCAACGTTTGCGTCAAATAATGACGCCGCGTCAGAAAATCTGTCGGTGCCGTTGCGTAACAAAAATACAATAGATTTGGGTCAGGCGCACAATTCAGCGGGGCTCAGGCTTTGTCTGCACGGATCGCATGGCTGATGTTGAGATAGTTGGCCGCGAAAATAATCGCGGCCCCGACGAAGACCATGACCTCGAGCGATTCGCCGTAAAGGAACATACCCACCAGTGCGATGGTCGGCAGCCGCACAAAATCAATTGGCATCACGACACTGACAGGGGCAATGCTAATTGCTTTGGTCAGGCAGAAATGCGCAAGCAAACCCGCACACCCAATCAAGATCACCCAAGGCAGCGCCTGCAGCGAGGGGACCGTGATGTCGCCATCATAACCCGCACATATCAATCCAAACACTGCCTGCATTGTCGTCAGGTAGAACAGGATTGTTGTGATGCTTTCTGTCCGTGTCAGTTTGCGGGTGAAGATCGCCGTCAACGCAAAGAACACAGCACAACCCGCCGCCGCGACCAATCCGATGCTGATATTTGCGGGATCAGGACGTGCGACGATCAAAATGCCGATGAACCCTATTCCGGCGCTTAATAGACCGATCCCCGTCAACCGTTCCTTCAGCAAAAGCGGCGAGAGTAGAATAACCCAGATCGGCGTTGTAAATTCGAGCGCGAAAACCTGCGCCAGCGGAATAACGGTTATGGCATAGAACCAAAGGTTCTGGCCTGCGAAATGGCAGATGTTGCGAGTTGCATGCAGCCGCAGACGGTTGCGACTGATCTGCTGTAAAGTGCCTGCGTACCAAGCAACCGAAACCACGATAATGATACCTGTGATACTGCGGAACAGCATGATTTCGAAGGTGTCCAGTTCGACGCTGACAGTCCGGCCAGAAATAGCCATCAGCGTGAAAGAGGTGATCGCTCCGATCATCCAAAAGGCGGCTTGCAAGGTTGTGTTCATGGCAGCAGTTGCCACCCTGTTTGGGTACTTTGCAACCCCCGTCGGGATGTGTTTGGGTACGGTTTCTTAACAGGAGGCTTGCATGCGCTGGTTGATTGCATTTTTGGTATCGTCACAGACTGCATATGCGGATGTGGTGACGGATATGACGGCCGCCGCGTCTGACGCATTTGCGCGTATGCCGCGGGTCGTTCTTGTTGACCAGATTGCAGGGCAGTGCGGTGCTGATGGCGCGGTCGATCCCCGCGTCGCCTATTGCACGACGGGCAACCAGATTTTGGTAGCTGCAGACACGCGTGATTTGCCTCAAACAGCATATTTATTGGGACATGCTTTTGGTCATGCAGTTCAAGTGCAACATGGTGTGGCTGACATTGCCCTTCGCGAAATCCGCAAACGCCCTGACGAAGAGGTCATGTTGCGCGGACTGGTCGAACGACAGGTTGACTGTATCGCTGGATATTTGGTGCAACGTGCCGGTCTACCGGCGACTGATTTGGCGGCGTTGTTTCAGGATGACCCGCTTGGCCGCCCGCATTGGGGGCGTGATCCGCTGCGGGTTGGTCCCGTCGTTGCAGTCCCCATCGCGGCGCGTGCTGAATGGTTTGCACGCGGGCATGCCGGGGATATCGGGGCTTGTTCCCCCGGTGAATTCACGGGATTGGGATTGATAAGGGCCTTAAAAGACTAACTTATTCCCACTCGATCGTACCCGGAGGCTTGCTTGTAATATCGTAAGTGACGCGGTTGATGCCTTGCACTTCGTTGATGATCCTGGTTGCGGTTTCACCAAGAAATTCATGGGTAAACGGATAATAATCCGCTGTCATTCCGTCCACAGACGTCACTGCCCGCAATGCGCAAGCAAAGTCGTAAGTGCGACCGTCGCCCATCACACCCACTGTACGCACAGGCAGGATCGCAACAAAAGCTTGCCAGATTTCATCATACAACCCGTGTTTGCGGATTTGATCGATGTAAACGGCATCTGCCTTGCGCAGGATTTCCAGCTTCTCGCGGGTAATCTCGCCGGGACACCGAATTGCCAAACCAGGGCCGGGGAAGGGGTGACGTCCGATGAAGGATTTGGGCAGGCCCAATTCGACACCAAGGGCGCGGACTTCGTCCTTGAACAACTCGCGCAGGGGTTCGACCAGTTTCAAACCCATTTTTTCAGGCAAACCGCCGACGTTGTGGTGGGACTTGATCGTGACCGACGGACCGCCAGAAAAGCTCACGCTTTCAATGACATCAGGGTAAAGCGTGCCTTGGGCAAGGAAAGCCGCACCTTCGATCCCGTTGGCGTATTTCTGGAACACATCAATGAACAACCGACCGATAATCTTGCGCTTGGTTTCGGGATCGCTGACACCATCAAGTTCGCCCAAGAACAGTTCACTCTCGTTGGCGTGGATCACTTTGAGGTTCATGTTGTCGCGGAACATGGTCACGACTTCTTCGGCCTCGTTCAGGCGCAATAAGCCGTGGTCGACAAAAACGCAGGTCAGTTGGTCGCCGATTGCCTCGTGTAGCAAAGCTGCGGCAACGGACGAATCAACACCGCCCGAAAGTGCGCAGATCACATGGGCGTCGCCAACCTGTTCCTTGATCGCAGCAATCGCCTGTTCGCGGTAGGCACCCATTGTCCAATCGCCGGTGAAACCAGCGATGCGGACAAAGTTTTCATAAAGCTTTGCGCCGTTGGGTGTGTGATGTACTTCGGGGTGGAACTGCACTGCATAGAAGTTGCGCACCACATCTGCCGTGATTGCAAACGGCGCGTTTGGTGAAGTGCCGTAAACTTCGAATCCCGGAGCGATTTCAGAGACATGGTCGCCATGGCTCATCCAGACTTGTTCCTTGTCGGTCGCAAACCACCCGTCCAAAAGCGATAGCTTGCCTTGTGGTTTGACATAGGCGCGGCCGAACTCTGCGGTGCCGTGCCCGCTGGTTACCTTGCCGCCCAATTGGGTCATCATCGTCTGCTGACCGTAGCAGATCCCCAAGACAGGCACGCCCATATCAAACACCGCTTGCGGTGCGCGGGGTGATCCATCGCGGGTGACGCTATCGGGACCGCCGGACAGGATCACCGCTTTGGGGGCGAAATCTGCAAGGAAGGCGTCAGTGACGTTTTGGTAGGGGTGGATCTCGCAGTAGACATTCAGTTCGCGCAAACGTCGCGCGATCAGTTGCGTGACCTGACTGCCAAAATCAATGATAAGAAGGCGTTCGTGGGTGCTGTTTTCCATGGCGCAGTGGGTAAAGCCAGACGGGTGCCAACGCAAGAGCGTGCCGCGCCCGTTTTTGCATGTTTTCACGCGGACTTATCACCGCATGTCGTTTTCACCTCTCAGGGGCCGCAAAATCGCAGAGCCTTCGGGTTCAGGTATCATATATCAAACTAAATAATGCCGCTTCTTAGGGGAGACGTTCATGTCCGAAGCACAAGCCAACCCAGCACGCAGAGCTCGTGGCGGCGGTGGGGCCGCGCGCCGCGCTGAACGTACTGCTGTCAGTGTCGACACTGCAAAATACATCACGCGCAACATTCCGAACTACGAAGTATTGTCCGAAGACGCGCTTGATTTGATTGAAAAGAACGCTGAAACGGTCTTGGCCGAAATTGGTGTGAATTTTGTCGATAACCCAGAGGCTTTGGCCCGCTGGAAAGCCGCTGGTGCAGAAATCGAAGGCGAGCGTGTGCGCATCCCGCGTGGATTGGCCCGCAAACTATGTTCCACGGCACCTTCTGAATACGTTCAGCATGCGCGCAACCCGGAACGCAATGTCGTTGTCGGTGGCAAGACACTGGTTATGGCCCCGGTTTACGGCCCGCCATTCGTGCGTGATGCCGAAGGCGGTCGCCGCTATGCGACGATGGCAGACTTCGAAAAATTCGTGAAGTTGGGCTATATGTCCAAGTGGCTGCACCATTCCGGCGGCACGGTTTGCGAACCGACGGATGTGCCGGTGAACAAGCGTCATCTTGATATGTTGCTGACGCACATGATTTACAGCGACAAGCCGTTCATGGGATCGGTGACGGAACCAAGCCGTGCGCAGGACAGCATCGAAATGTGCGAAATCCTGTTTGGTAAGGAATTCGTCCAGAACAACACCGTGATGACGTCGCTTATCAACATCAACTCGCCGCTGACATTTGACAGCATCATGATGGGTGCGTTGGAAGTCTATGCTGCGAACAATCAGGCATCGATCATCAGCCCGTTCATTGTGGGTGGTGCAATGGCGCCGGTTTCGGTTGCTGGCACATTGACGCAAGTGCTTGCCGAAGTTCTGGCCGGCGTGGCCTACAGCCAGTTGATCCGCCCCGGATCGCCGGCGATTTTCGGCACGTTTGTGACATCGATCGACATGAACTCCGGTGCGCCAACATTCGGTACCCCCGAAGCATCGCATATCACATACGGCGCAGGGCAGTTGGCCCGCCGCCTTGGGCTGCCTTACCGTTCTGCAGGGTCTTTCTGCGGATCAAAGTTGCCTGACGCGCAGGCCGCATACGAGACAGCGAACAGCCTGAACATGGGTCTGCTAGCCGGTGTAAACTTTATGCTGCACAGCTGCGGCTGGCTTGAAGGCGGCCTTGTCGCGTCGTTCGAAAAGTTTGTCATGGACGCTGATATGCTTGGCACGTTGCATCATTTCGCAGCGGGCGTTGATATGTCCGAAAACGGCCAAGCAATGGGTGCTATCGCAGAAGTCGGTCCAGGTGGTCACTATCTGGGCTGCGAACATACGCAAGCGAACTTCAAGTCGGCGTTCTGGCGGTCTGATCTGTTTGACTACAAACCGTTCGAGACATGGGACGAAGAAGGCGCGCGCGACACACAGGCGCTTGCGACTGTACGGGTCAAAAAAATGCTGGATACCTACCAAAAGCCAGCCCTTGATCCAGAAATCGAAGCGCGTTTGCATGCTTACGTCGCCGAGAAAAAGGCAAGCATGCCTGACGCGTTCACCTAAAGCGCGATTATACTGCATAAAGGGCGGTGGCGCGCATCAGTTGCGCCTCGCCCAATATCGCGATCAAGACTTCGACATGCTGGGCAGGCCGGTATTCCCCGGCCTTGGCACGGCGCAGTGCGTCTAGGTCTGCTTCGCGATCAAGCAATTGCATCAAGGCATCGCCATGTTTTGGCAGTCTCTCGCTGCCCAATATCCGGCATAGATGCACGCACCTGCGATAATCATCGACACCAAAACGAGCCGCCCGCGCCAAAAGCTGCGGGCGTTTAAGCTGTGCAATACGGGTTTGAAGATCAAGCATGTCGCAATCCGTTCTGTTAGATGAAATCCTCATGCACCATACACAACTTAAACGGGTGTTGCGCGAATGCGCGTAAGTCAGAACGCTGCCGTTAGAGTTACTTATCTTTTGCAAAACATGGTTGATGGACGAGATGGGCCGTTAAGACTTGGGTAACCGTACACGCTCAGGTAGCATCATTTACTTGCGCCTTGCTGCGGCGGAAGCAGCGGTCAGGCGCTGTAATCGGCAAAAAAGGGATAGGCGAAATGACAAGGACACAAGGCCAAACGGGCGCGCATGAATTTCCACGTTGGGTGCCTGATGCGGCACGTCACTACCTTGTACACACGGAAAAGGGGATTTCGATCCGTGCCGTCGCGCGGGCCAGTGATTGCCATCCGTCCACAGTGATGCGTCAGGTGCGCAGATTTGAAGGCCGCCGCGATGATCCGTTGATTGATGCGGCGCTGCGGGCGCTGTCTGAACAGGTTGCGGCATGTGATTTAGAAAGAAAAAGGACAAAGGACATGGTGAATATTGCGTGTGTAAGGACTGAGACGGGGGCTTCTTTGGGCCTGACGCAGGCGCGCATTGATCAGGAAGCCAAACGCATTCTGCGCCGCTTGTTCGAACAAGGTGCGGTACTTGCCGTCGCCCGCGAGATGGAGACTGCAGTTGTTGTGCGTGTCACACCAGAGGGGGAACAGGTTCGGACTGCAATTGTTGAGCGCGAAATTGCGCAGGCGATGGCGCTCAAGGACTGGATCACCTGTCCTGATCCCGAAGGGCGCATTGCACGCTATTTCATTACAAACACAGGCCGTTCTGCCCTGCGTCGCCTGACGGCAGAGGACGAAAACCGCGCCAGTGGCTTTGCTGAACGCAATATCGACCCTGAAAGTGACGCCGGTTGGGATATCGCGGCACTTGAAGGTGTATCCCGCCCATCGTTTCGGCACCAAACGACCGAAAGCCCGCTTGTCGGACTTGCCCGCCGCAAAGATCGTGACGGGAAACCGTTTTTGTCGCGTGAACTGGTGGCTGCGGGCGAACGTCTGCGCGAAGACTACGAATTGGTCGAAGTGGGCATGGGCAGCGCAGTAAGCTGGGACAGTTTTATGACTGACGACGGACCTGATGCAGCCAAAGATGGGTCAAAGGGCGCTGTTGACGCACATCGCAGGATCAAAGCGGCGCTAGCCGAACTTGGCCCAGGCTTGGGCGATGTTGTGTTGCGTTGCTGCTGTTTTCTGGAGGGGCTGGAGCAAACGGAAAAGAAAATGGGCTGGTCGGCGCGATCAGGCAAGATCGTCTTGCGCATCGCATTGCAGCGGCTCAAGCGGCATTATGCGCAAACTCAAGGGCGCTATGGTCCGTTGATCGGATGATGCAAGGCCATGCATGCGGTGCAGTTCTGTCATGCATGGCCGCTTGAACATTGGACAATGCAGTGCTGCGACGCTAGGTAAGTAGCAACAAAACCGGAGCATCCTTATGTCCACACGCGACCTGAAAATCCCTGCCCAGCGCCACCCTGAAAAGCAGCGCCGTCCGGATTCAGCGCAACCTAGAAAGCCTGACTGGATCCGTGTGAAAGCTCCGACCTCGCAAGGATACAAAGATACCCACAAGATCATGCGCGAACACAAGCTGGTTACAGTTTGCGAAGAGGCAGGTTGCCCAAATGTGGGCGAATGCTGGTCGCAAGGTCATGCAACGATGATGATCATGGGGGAAGTTTGCACGCGGGCCTGTACCTTCTGTAATATTGCCACTGGTAAACCGCCAGAAGATCTGGATGTTTTCGAACCAGGGCGCGTTGCCGATGCGGTCAAGAAACTGGGCTTGAACCACGTTGTAATCACGTCAGTTGACCGCGATGATGTCGAAGACGGTGGTGCAGAACATTTTGCACAGACGATCCGCGCGATCCGCCGCCAGTCACCCAACACTACTATCGAAATCCTGACGCCTGACTTTATCCGGTGTGATCCAAAGGTACTTGAGATCGTCGTCGAAGCCCGTCCTGACGTGTTTAACCACAATCTTGAAACCGTCCCCGGTCTATACCCTGAAGTGCGCCCGGGTGCGCGGTATTTCCATTCGTTGCGCCTGCTTCAGCGGGTAAAAGAACTTGATCCAACGATGTTCACCAAGTCTGGCATCATGGTTGGTTTGGGCGAAGACAAGCAGGCCGTCACACAAGTTATGGAAGATATGCGCGCCGCTGATATCGATTTCCTGACCATCGGCCAGTACTTGCAGCCTACACCAAAGCACCACAAGGTTGACCGTTTTGTGACGCCGGAAGAATTCAAATCCTATGAAAAGACAGCCTTTAACAAAGGTTTCCTGATGGTTTCGTCGACGCCGCTGACACGTTCATCCTATCACGCAGGCGATCACTTTGCGCAGCTGCGCGATGCGCGTCAGAAAAAGCTGGGTCTGGCTTAAAGGTCTTCGTTGGGAACCGCAGGAATTGCTTTGAGGTAGGCTGCAATTGCGGCGCGATCCGCATCGCTTAGCTTGCTTGTGTTGCGAACGACTGCGGCCATCGACCCGCCGGCGGTGTCAAAATCGGGTGTGAAACCGCTTTTGAGGTATTCCGCGATTTCGCTTGTCGACCAACTCAACGCGGCACTGGTGATGTTCGGGATGCGTCCGTCACCGGAAGGATTGGGCGCGCCGCCCATCCAACGAGAGACTTGTAACCCTCCGAGCAGGTTTCGTGACGTATGGCATTCTGTGCAATGCCCCAAGGCCTCAACCAGATAGCGCCCGCGTTCCAGTTCCGGTGTTGAGGCATCGGCCAGCACCCAATCCGTTCCAACAAAAAGGGTTTTCCAAGGGCCAAGCGTTATACGTTGATTAAACGGGAAACCCAACTCGTGCGGTGTGTTGGGACGGACAGCGGCGGGCAGGGTGCGCAAATAGGCAATAAGGTCAACAATGTCTTGCGTATCGGCTTTGTTATAGGCGGCATATGGCAATGCGGGATATAGATGGCTGCCGTCGCGCCCCACGCCTTTGACAATGGCCGAAGCAAGTTCAAGATCTGTCCAGCTGCCAATGCCGTGTTCTGGATCGCTTGAGATATTGGGGGCAATGAAGGTACCAAAATCAGACGCAAAGCGTTTTCCGCCCTCTAGCAGGTCGCTGGTTCCGTCAGGGCCAATATGACACGATGCGCATCCGGCGGCGGCAAAAACCAGCGCGCCGTTTTCAGCATCGCCGGATAGTCCTGCCAACGCGCCGTCGGGTAAGGGCTGCGGGCGGGTGACGAACCACCCGACCGCTAGGCCGGCAAGCGCCAGCAATGTAAAAGAGCGAACCGCGCCCAAACTTAGCTACGCGGCGCGCGATACGCCTCATGGCACGATCCACACGACTGCCCAACAGGACCGAACGCAGCTTTCATTGCGTCAAGACCGTCACCTGCCACTGCCGCCAAAGCGGTCGTTGCTACGGCGAGTTTCATGTCTTCGGCTTTAAAGCCTTCCATGTCGGTCCAGATTTCGGCCTTTGCGCGTGTGCCTTCACCAGAACTGTCAGTGCCTTCGACCCAATATGCGTCGTGGGACATATTTGCCAAGGCCGCGAGGTTCGCAGCCGCGACGGCCGCCACTTCGGCGTCGTATGGTATTTTGTCCTGTGCCATCGCGCCAAGTGGCCCAAGGTTAAAGCCGTAAAGCGTCATATGTGATTGACGTGCATCTACCGCGCGTTGCTGATCTTGGGTCAAATGGCTACCAGCGTAAGCGGCGCTTGCAATCGTCAAAGCACCTGCGGTGGCGATCATGGTAAGTGTCTTAAATGGCATTCTGGTCTCCTCATCCGGGAATGGCCGTACAGAAAAGCGTAACAGCACTTTGAATTCAGTCAAATGACGCAACCGTGATCGTGTTTACGGGCGCATCCTGTTCGGTGTCAGCCACGCGGGCCAACCCCAAAGGCTTTCAACGGCATAAAGTGCGATGCAAACGGCGATAATGGCCGCGACAAACTTGACCCGCCCAGCAGACGGCGGATTTTGCGCCCAGCGCTTTGCCATCAAAAGCCAGCGTTGGTTCATGCGTCCTCGCCGGTAAAGCGTACCTTGCCGATGAATGGCAGGTTGCGATTGCGTTGTGCGTAGTCGATGCCGTAGCCCACAACGAATTCATCGGGGATTTCAAAACCGGTCCAGTAGGCCTTGAAGTCCACCTCGCGGCGGGCGGGTTTGTCCAGAAGTGCAATAGAACGCATCCGCGCTGGTTTGCGCGATTGCAGGTATTTGGTGACGTGGGCAAGTGTGTGTCCGGTATCGACGATATCTTCGACGACCAACACGTCGCGCCCTTCGATTTGTCCGCGCAGATCCTTGAGGATGCGAACCTCGCGGCTGCTTTCCATACCGTCGCCGTAAGATGATGCCTCTAGGAAATCCACTTCGACAGGCAGGTCCAGTTCACGTACCAGATCAGCGATGAAAACGAACGACCCGCGCAACAGTCCCACAACAACAAGTTTGTCGGTGCCGGCAAATTCTGCCTCGATCTCGCCAGCAAGTTCTTCGATCCGCGCGGCGATGGATTTGGCGCTGATCATGGTGTCGATAACATAGGGTGGGTGCGACATTGGGGCCTCGGTTTGTAAATTCGGGTTGATTTCCGTGGCAGAGTTTACGACATCCAAGGGTGAAGTCACCCGCGAAAGACCATCAATGCCCAGTCATTCCGAAACAAAGTTTCTGCCATATACGGCTCAACAGATGTTCGATCTTGTGGCTGATGTGGGCAATTACCCCAAGTTTTTGCCGTGGACCGCTGCCGCGCGTGTGCGCAGTATCACGGAACGTGGCGATCATTTGGAGATGCTGGCGGATCTTGTGATTTCGTTCAAAGTGTTTCGCGAAAAGTTCGGAAGCCGTGTTTTGTTGTGGTCGGATGACATGAAAATCGACACTGCCTATCTCGACGGACCTGTAAAAAATCTTGAAAGCCAATGGACGTTCAAGGACGTTGAAGGCGGCTGCGAAGTGTCTTTTTCGGTGGATTTTGAATTCAAAAGCCGTCTTTTGCAGGGCGCTGCCGGTTTGTTCTTTAACGAGGCCATGCAGCGTGTTGTCAGGTCGTTCGAACGGCGCGCGGCAGACCTGTATACTGCAATTCCCCAAACATAAAAAAGGCCCGCATCCGCAAGGACGCAGGCCTTTTTAGATTTTTTCATCAGCGCCTAGCTATTGAATTCGTAAGCCCGTTCACCGTGGACGGCCAGATCAAGGCCACCCACTTCGGTTTCTTCGTCCACGCGCAATGGTGTAATCGCTTTGCAGATAAAAATAAGCGCTGTGGTCACTGCAATGGTGTAGCCACCCACAA
>UPTN01001371.1_pt1 | contig 10823 bp, 8 predicted proteins | sample 2160111 | NCBI WGS metagenome assembly UPTN01 (sample SAMN06265058, study PRJEB28932) | marine metagenome | isolation source: Columbia River Estuary | place: USA:Columbia River Estuary, USA | collected 2014-05-05 | reverse complement strand
ATTAGAATTTACGCTTCTCCTTCATCAAGTTCATGAAGTTCGTTTAGTTGTTTTAAGATTTCAAAAGTCTTATGTGCTTCTTCTTCATCAACAACACCAATTGCTGCTCCAACATGTACCATTACATAATCACCAACATTTGCTTCTGGAACCAAGGTTAGGCTTACTTCTTTAACCACGCCATCAAAAGAGACTTTTCCTGTTCTAAAGGTTTCGTCAAGTACTGCAGTAATTTCTATTAATTTTCCTGGAATAGATAAACACATAAATTAAATATTTGTTTTTAACCAATTATACCACTCTGTCATTCCTTCGCCTGTAGTTGCTGATACTTCAAAGAATTCAAGATGTGGATTAACTTGTTTTGCGTAGTCCTTTAATTTTTCAATATCAATATTTAGATAAGGCAGCAAATCAATTTTGTTTATAAGACATATATCTGCTGTATGAAACATGTCTGGATATTTAATTGGTTTGTCTTCTCCTTCAGTTGTACTTATAATAACAACACGTTTGTTTTCTCCAAGATCGAACATAGAAGGACACACCAAATTCCCTACATTTTCTATCATTAATATAGAATTGTCTTTTAAATTTAATTGCTTGACTGCATCAAAAACAATATCGCTTTCTAAATGACAACCTTTTCCTGTATTAATTTGAACAACCGGAATATTTAAAGCATCAATTCTATTTGCATCATTAAGAGTTTGTTGATCACCTTCAATTACATAAAAAGGTATTTCTGATTTTAAATCCGCAAGTGTTTTTTCTAAAATTGAAGTCTTTCCACTTCCGGGAGAACTTACCAGATTAAGTGCGAATATGTTTTTGGCCTCAAAAAAACCTCTGTTTCGTGCTGCTTGAATCTGATTATTTTGAAGAATATCCTGTTCAACCTCTAGGACTTTATGCTTATGGTCGTGACTATGGCTATGGCCATGGTGGTGATGGTCATGATGATGGTGATCATGTTCGTGATGATGACCATGGTTATGGTCGTGTTCATGCTTATGATCCTTTGGGTTTGATATTATAGGACCATTTCCGTCAGTTCCGCAGCCACAAGTTCCACACATAATTTGATTTAATTTGATTTACTCAAAGATAGTTAATTAGTATTTTATCTTTAAAATATTTTTTAGCTTTATCAAGATTTAAAGTTCCATTTTCACTTAAACCAATTTTTAACTCCCAATCATATCCTTCTATGGCAAAAATTGATGCTTCAGGATTATGATTATATAACTTATTGGTTAAAAACATAATGGTTTCTGGTTGCAAAGCATGTGTACTAAAACTGTATTGCTCTGATGCTTCGCATGGTTTTAAATAAAAACCCTTTTCGGTTTTTTCTTTAGTTGCATCAACAAAAATTACGCGATCATAATTAGAAATTAACTCAGCATCTTCAATTTGAAGCTGATATCTGTATTCTAAATCAATAGTTGTATTCTGTTCCTCTAGAAAGTCTAAAAAAGCCCAGCCTAGACCATCGTCTTGCCTTCCATTATTACCAATACCTAATATTATAGTTTTATAGTCTGACTTTTTCATCTATTAAATTTCCTTGATGATCTTCTAATTGAACAATTAAAGGCATTTGCCCCAAAGCATGTGTTGCACAACTTAAACAAGGATCGTAAGCTCGAATGGCCATTTCAACCTGATTAAGCATTGGTTCTGTAATCTCTGGTTTTTCACTCAATACATCTTGCGCTACAGCTCGAACACCTCGATTCATTGCTTCATTATTATGTGTTGTAGAAACAATTAAATTACATTTGGTAATTAAGCCTTTATCATCTGTTTGATATTCGTGAATTAAAGTTCCTCTTGGAGCTTCAATAATACCTATACCTTTATTTCTTTTTACACCTTCTCTAACTAAATCGCTACCCATGATGTCATCGTCGTGTAATAAATCTTTCATTAATTCAGCGCAATGTAACATTTCTATTAAACGAGCCCAATGCGTATGCATAGTCATATTATTTGGCTTGTTTTGAGTGTAGGCCTTAAATATTAAACGTTCTGTTTCAGCATAAGGTGTGTTAATATGAGAACATGTATTCATTCTTGCTAAAGGACCAACTCTATTCCAACCGTTTTCTCTGCCATACTCTTTCATATATGGAAACTTAAGGTAAGACCAAGGTTCTACAGCTTCTTTAAAATTATAGCTATATTCTACATCAGAAATATTCATTAGTTCTTTCCCTTCTGAATCTATTGATCGTAAACGACCATCATACAATTCTAAAGCTCCAGTTTCCTTATTAACCAAACTTAAATGGTTAGAAGGATATTTTGCGAAATTATCTATCCAGTTTGCATTTTCTGCATGGTAGGTTTTTATAAAGTCGATAATCTCTCTAGACCATTCTATCATGGTATCTACATTCGGAATTTGTTTTCCGTCCAAGAAATACTCGCGTTCTTCAGCTGTAAATGTTTTATGAACACCACCTGGGACTGCTAAAATTCCGTGTATTTTTTTACCAGCTAGAGCTTTTATCATTTCCTGGCCAAACTTTCGCATCAAAATCCCTTTTTTAGCTAATTCCTGATTTTCGGTAGCAACAGCTACAATGTTTCTTTTCTCAGCAGGAGCATTCACACCAAATAATAAATCCGGAGATGCTAAATAGAAAAAGTGTAATGCATGCGATTGAAAAACTTGCCCATAATGCAACATTTTTCTCAATTTGGTTGCAGTTGAAGATAGGTTTTCTGGATCAACTCCAACTAATTGATCAATGGCCTTTGCAGCAGCAATATGATGACTTACAGGACAGATTCCACATAAACGTTGAACCAATACAGGAGCTTCCCAATAAGGGTGACCTTGTATGAATTTTTCAAATCCTCTAAATTCAACTATATGCAAAAAGGCATCTTCTACCTTACCATTTTCATCTAATTTGATAGTTACTTTTCCGTGTCCTTCAACACGTGTAACAGGTTCTATAACTATTTTTCTTTTGCTCATTTTACTGTTTTTTTAGTCATATTTAAATTCTGGGTAAGCAATAGAATATTCTTCGTCAAATAAAATATTCTTTACAACATTCCAAATGTGGTTTGCATTTGGAGGACATCCGGGAATATGATAATCAATTTTCACTACTTCGTGGTTGGAGTATACTTTGTCAAGGATTTTAGGAATATCCTCATGATTTGGAATAATCGTTTCATTGTCTTCACTTGTAACCGAATCCAGATATGCTTCTTTTAAACACTCTTCAAGTGGGAATGTGTTTCTGATGGCGGGAACGCCTCCCCAAATAGCACATTCACCTACAGATACTAAAATATCACAATTTTTTCTGAATTCTCTTAGTACTTCGATATTATCAGTATTACAGCATCCACCTTCAACTAAGCCTATATCGCATCGTTGCGTAAACTTTTTAAAATCGGTTAAAGGAGATTTGTCAAATTCTACTACTTCAATTAAATCCATAATTCCTAAATCAACATCTAACATAGACATATGGCAACCAAAGCAACCAGCTAATGATGCAGTTGCAACACGTTTTTTCTTTTGATTAGTAGTTTTATGTTTTTTAATGTCGTTTAAAGGAATATTTTGCTCTTTTTTAGCAAAATCAAATTGTCTATCGCCAAAAGGTTTACCAAAGGTTTTGCCTTTTACAAGAATTGAACCTGTTGGACAAATATGCATAGCATATTCAGCTTGCTTTTCTGATAATTTAGCTTCCTGTTCGTAATCTACTGAAACCAAAGTGTGATTTCCTCTACTTGTAAAGTTGAATACTTTGTGACCATCGTTGGTTTTAATTTCTTCAATACAACGTTTGCATTTTATACAACGGTTTTGATTAACTACAATACGTTCTGGACGCGCATCAACAATTCTATCTACAAATAAATGCGGAAAACGTGTGTAACGAATACCAGTTTCGTAACCTAAGTTCTGCATTGCACAATCACCACTTTTCTCACAAGAAGGGCAGAAGTGGTTACCTTCTACAAACATCATTTCCAGAATGGCTTTACGGTTGTCTAAAAGCTCTAAAGTATTTACTTCAATGTCCATTCCTTCGTCAACTTTCACAGTACAACCTGCAATAGCACGACCATTATTTTTAACTGTACAAACACGACAGCTTCCTAATGGATTAAGATGTTTAAAATGACAAAGTGTTGGAATAAAAATTCCGTTTTGTTTTGCTGCCTCTATAAGGTTTTGACCCTTTTCTGCTTGACATTCTCTTCCGTCTATTTTAAATGATATATTTTTCATATCGATTTTATTAAAATCTATAATTGAGTATCTTTTATTATAGTGTCAAATTCATGAATGGCATCTTCCATATCGAATTCTACATTTTGAAATTCGCTTGTTGGTGCCACTTTTAAATCGAAATAGTCTTCAAATTTTTCTAAAGAATAAATAAGAGAATTTGGAGATGATTTACCCAATCCACAACGACTAGAAAGTTTAATAATGTTTCCCCATTTTTTTATTTCTTCGAGCTCTTCTTGAGAAGCTAAACCTCTCTGCATTTTTTTAACTTTTTCAGTTAGAATAAAATTTCCTGCTCTACAAGGCGTACAAACACCACAAGACTCTTCTTTAAAGAATTCCATAAAATTTCTTAAGATATGAAGGATATCTCTTGTTCTGTTAAACACCATGAAAGAACCTCCACACAGGATATCTTCTTTACATATTCTTCTATCAAATTCTTTGTTGTTAACACATTCTCCTGATGGACCACTTACTTGTACATAATAGGGCGCAGTCGCTTGACTCATTTCGATGCCTAATAATTCTCTTATTGTTGTTCCGTATTCAATTTCGTAAATACCAGGTTTAGCAACATCACCAGATATGCTTATTAATTTAGTTCCTGGAGATTCTTCTGTACCAAGACTTAAAAAATGTTGTTCTCCTAACTCAACAATTCTTGAGGCATAAGCTAATGTTTCAACATTGTTAACGATAGTTGGTTTGTGTTTAAAACCATGTTTAGTTGCAGACCACAAGCGCACAGGTGGCTCACCTCTTCTACCTTCCATAGATTCAATTAAAGCGGAAGCAGCACCACATACATAAGAACCTGCGCCTAATTGTATTCGTAAATCAAAATCAAACCCTGTAATTCCCAGAATGTTTTGACCTAATAAATTTGCATCTCTAAATTGTTGCATTAATTCTTCCAACTGGTCTTTAAAGAATTGATATTCTGCCCGTAAATAAATAATTCCCTCTTTTGCGCCAGTTGCATAACCAGCAAGAATCATACCTTCAAAAACTAATCCTGGTAGATTTTGCAGAATAGCTCTGTCTTTAAATGTTCCTGGTTCTCCTTCATCAGCATTACAGATTATGTATTTTGCATCATCCTCGTTTCGCATGCAGGATTGCCATTTGTAGCCAACAGGGAAAAAAGCACCTCCTAAACCTAATAAATTAGATTTTGAGATTTTATCTACAATTTCTTGTTGAGAAAACTTTAGACCTTCTTTTATACTTTTACCCATTTCGTAAGGTCTGAAAATAATAGCCTTATCGTCTTCTGGTGTATAGTGGATTTTGCTTTTAGTTTTGCTTGCAAAATCTTTTAGGTTTTCACCTTTTTTAATTTTTTCAATGATGAGTTTCACCTTTTTAGGAGTAAGATCTGTAAATGGTTGAAAATTGATTAATCCAGCAGGTTCTTGGTCACTCATTCCAATGCAAGAGGTTTCAAACAATGAGAATTCTTCATTTCCTTCTTCATCAAATGTGCAACCTGTTTCTTTTTCGAAAGCTGTTTTAACGGCTTCAAAACCTTTTATGTCTGAAATGATACTATTGTTTAAATAAATAGTATGTTTTCCAGTTGGTTTTTTGTGATAGAAATGATAGAAAGAAATAACACTTTCTACTTCAATATTAGAAACGTTAAGTTGTTTTGAGATTTCAGAAACTGCTTTATCAGAAATGTATCCAAACTCATGTTGATATTCCCAAAGCTTGTTTAAAAGATGTGTTCTATCCATAAGTAAATACTTAAAGGTTTTAAGTAACTAAAGTTACAAAAATGGCAAATTTTTAACAGCAATTATAAAGGCTAGATGGTCGAATTATTGATAATAATGTATTAAGTTATTGAGTATTGAATAATTGATAATAAACCTTTTAAAAAGCTTTGAAGAATGTATGAAAATTCAATTTTTATTGCATAATAAAAATACCATATTCTCAAAATAAACATGATTATTGTCAAGTATTTTAAAAACATCTAAAAATAAATGCAAATAAATATGAAAAACCCAATAAAAAGTCATCAACATTTATATTGGGTTTCAAGTTTTTCTTTAAGATTACATAAAGATATTAACGTTTCTTTTCATCAATTAAATTTCCTTCATAGTCTTTTAATTGAACATGTAAAGGCATTTGACCCATTGCATGTGTTGCGCAACTTAAACAAGGGTCGTAAGCACGAATGGCTACCTCTACTTGATTGAGCATATCTTCAGTAACTTCTGGCTTGCCACTAATTACATTATTTGCAACCCATTTTACAGCTTGATTCATTGGTTCGTTATTATGAGTCGTAGAGACAATTAAGTTACAACGCGTTATACGATCTTTGTCATCTACTTCATAATGATGGATTAGAGTACCTCTAGGTGCTTCGATAATACCAATACCTTCGCCGCGTCTCACTCCTTTTCTGATTAAATCATTGCTTAAGATATCTTCATCATTCAATAGATTTTTCATCATTTCTGCACAATACAACATTTCAATTAATCTAGCCCAATGGGAATACATAGTTTTGTTGTTTACCTTGTTATTAGTTGCCAGTTTAAAAATGATTCGTTCTTCTTCAGCAAAAGGTGTTTCAATACCATTACAGACGTTTAAACGTGCTAATGGTCCAACGCGATTCCAACCGTTTTCTTTTCCTAAATCTTTTAAATATGGAAATTTTAAATATGACCATTTTTCTACACCTTCATTAAAATGATGAATATAATCATTGTTTGAAACGTCGTTTAGAATAATTTTACCATTTGCATCCAATGCTCTTAAATTACCATCGTATAATTCTAAGAATCCGTTTTCTTTATTTACTAACCCTAAATGACCGGATGGATATTCTGCAAATTCATCTAACCATTTGTGATTCACTTCATGATACCCTTTTAAGAAATCTATAATTTCTTTAGACCAGTTTATCATGGCATCTACAGATGGAATTTCTTTACTGTTTAAGAAATAATCTCTATCCTTTAGTGTTATTTTTTTATGAACACCTCCTGGAATTGCAGAAATCCCATGAATACGTTTTCCTGCAATAGCTTTAATTATCTCTTGACCAAATTTCCGCATTAAAATTCCCTTTTTCGCTAGATCTAAATGTTCTATAGCTACTTCTGCAACATTACGTTTTGCTGGATCTGCATTAACTCCAAATAATAAATCTGGAGACGCGAGATAGAAAAAATGTAAAGCATGAGATTGGAATACTTGTCCGAAATGTAAAAGTTTTCTAATTTTTTGAGCAGGCATTGATAAATCTTCTGGATCTAATCCAACGATTTGATCTATTGCTTTTGCTGCTGCCAAATGATGACTAACAGGACAAATACCACAAAGACGTTGAACCAATACTGGAGCTTCCCAATATGGATGTCCTTGTATAAAACGCTCAAATCCTCGAAATTCTACAATATGAAAAAATGAATCTTTTACTTTGTTCTGGTCGTCTAAATGAATGGTTACTTTTCCATGTCCTTCTACTCGAGTTACAGGATCTATGACTAATTTTTTCATCTCTAATCGTATTTAAATTCTTCGTGTGTAATTGAGTATTCTTCGTTTAAAAGAATGTTTTTAACAACTTTCCATATATGATTTGCGTTTGGTGGACAACCAGGAATGAAATAGTCAATCTTTACAATTTCATTACAAGGATAAACGTTGTTTAAAAGCTTAGGAATATCTTCGTGGTTTGGTATAACATTGGCACCAATCTCACTTGTTAATCCATGAATATACGCTTCTTCTAAACATTCTTTAAGAGGGACAAAATTTCGCATGGCAGGAATTCCTCCCATGATAGCACATTCACCAAAAGCAATTAGGATATCACATTTTTTTCTAAATTCTTTAAGCACTTCAATGTTTTCTGAATTTGCACATCCACCTTCAATTAAACCAACATCACAGCGTTTACTGAATTTTTTAATATCTGTCAATGGAGATTTATTAAATTCAACAACCTCTAATACGTCAAGGATTTCTGTATCGATATCTAATAAGGACATATGACAGCCAAAGCATCCAGCAAGAGAAGTTGTAGCTACAATAAATTTGTTTTCATCACTTCTCTTCTTGAAATTTTTAGTTCTTGGCGCGTCTTTATCTTTTCCTACTAAGTCATATTTGCGATCTCCAAAAGGTTGCTCGTAAATCATGCCTTTTACTAAAATAGCACCAACAGGACAAAGGTTCATAGCATGCATGGCTTCGGCATCAGTTAATGTTGCTTCCTCCTCATAATCTATATGCACTCGTGTTTTAACGCCTCTGTTCACAAATGAAAAAACGTCTTTTCCATCTTTTGTTTTCACATCCTCGACACAACGCTTACATAGTATACATCTGTTGGATTCCATAATCATACGATCGGAATTAAAATCTACTACTTTATTACTGTAAACATGAGGAAAACGTGAAACGGTTATTCCCATGTCATAACCTAAATTCTGCATATCACAATGCCCACTTTTTTCACAGGACGGACAGAAATGATTCCCTTCTGCATACAGCATTTCTATAATTGCTTTCCTAGTATTTAGTAATTCAGGTGTATTAATTTCAACTTCCATTCCTTCATAAACTTTAGTAGTACAGCTGGTTGTGGTTTTACCATTGACAATAACTGTACAAATTCTACAAGTTCCCAAAGGTGGATTTACTTCGTGAAAGTGACACAAAGTAGGAATGTAAATTCCATTTTCTTTTGCAGCATCTACCAAATTTTTACCTTCCTGTACTTGGTATTTTTTGCCGTCTATATTTATGTTTACTAAATTATTCATAAGTACTTTCTATTTCATGAATTATACTATCATAATTTTCAACAGCTTTTTCTATATCAAAAGCTTGGTTATAATCACTTTCAGCAAGAAGACATTTTTGAAACTCTCCTGGAAATTTTAGCATAGCAGTTAACAAACAATTTGTTGAGGTTTTTCCTAAACCACATCTACTTGATTGTTTAATTATTGTACTCCAATCCTTAATTTCATCAAGATCTTCTTTGTCGGCGTGACAAAGCATAATTTTATTAATTTTCTTATTTAATAAGAAGTTTCCAGTTCTGCATGGAACACATATCCCACAAGATTCAGCCACAAAAAATTTAGTTATGTTTTTAAGAATTGATAGGAGATCACGGCCACTATTAAACACCATAAATGATCCACCACTTCTTAATCCAACGCCACTCATTTTTCTAGAATATTCTATTGGATCTTTAAATGAAAACTGAATGTGTTCTGCCAACAAATTTTCACCAGATATTTCTCTATCAAAATCAACGGATGATAAAAATTCTCCAGCAAAGCCATTAAATAAAATATAGTGAGGATCTTTAGCTTCAATCAAATCTAAAAATGCTTTAAGCTTCATTCCCCATTCTATTTCGTAAACACCAGGTTTTTTGCAATCACCAGAAACACTTAAAAGTTTAGTTCCTGGAGTGGCATTAGTACCAATAGTTAAGTATTTGTCTAATCCCATTTCTAATATTCTTGGAACAGCACATAAGGTTTCTACATTATTTACTACAGTAGGTTTTCCTAAAAATCCTTTTTCTACTGGAAAAAATTCTTTGGTTGTTGGTTCGCCACGTTTGCCTTCCATAGAAGCAATAAGTGCAGTTTCTTCACCGCAAACATATGCTCCAGCTCCCATGTGGATGCTAATATTGAAATCGAACCCTTTGATTCCAAGAATATCCTTCCCTAAAAGACCTTTTTTGTTGAATTCCTTAATTTCTTCTTCTAGTTTATCTTTTAAATAGAAATATTCCGCTCTTAGATAAATGGTTCCTTCTGTGGCTCCTACCGCAAAACCAGCAATAGCCATTCCTTCAAGAAGCAGGCCTGGATATTTATTCATTAAAACACGATCTTTGAAAGTTCCAGGCTCACCTTCATCTGCATTACAGATGATATACTTTTGATCAGATTCGTTGTCTTTACAGAATTGCCATTTAACACCAGTTGGAAAAAATGCACCTCCTCGACCAGACAGTTTCGATTCTTTAACCAATTCTACAATTTTATCTGGAGTAAAATCTTTAAGTTTTTTTAAAGCTTTTCCTTGTTTATAGGTTTTAAAAAAAACGGTTTTATCTTCCTTAGGTTTGTATTGTATATTATTTTTTGGATAATTACATAGCGACTCCAATGAATGTCCTTGTCTTAGTTTTGAAATTATTTTTTTTACCTTTATTGGAGTAAGATTCGTGAAGGCGTGGAAATTTATTAAAGCGGAAGTCTCCTGGTCACTTAATCCAAGGCATGATGATTTGAAAAAACCAAATAACCCATCTTTTGTAACATTACCAATTTTAATATCTAATTCTTCTTCGAAAGCTTCTTTTACAGCTTGATAATCGTGAAGTTTAGAAATTGTAGAACAATTTAAATAAATTGTATACTTCCCCGCATCTTTACGATGAAAAAAATGGTAAAAGGAAATAACCCCTTCAAGCTCCATTCTTGAGATGTTAAATTCTTTTGCGATTTTAGTCTTGTCATCATGACTAATGTACCTTCTTTTT
>UPTN01001370.1_pt1 | contig 10825 bp, 9 predicted proteins | sample 2160111 | NCBI WGS metagenome assembly UPTN01 (sample SAMN06265058, study PRJEB28932) | marine metagenome | isolation source: Columbia River Estuary | place: USA:Columbia River Estuary, USA | collected 2014-05-05 | reverse complement strand
TAGATTCATCATTTCCTGCATCTTTAAAATATAATGAAGGAAATAAAAACTATTATGAAAGATGAGAAATTATTCCATATGAATAGAGTTATTTACATTGAAAAATATCTTTTTATCTCTATAATCCTGCAATACTATTTGCAGGATTATTTTTATGTCACACACTCAAGAAATACTCGATAAAATCATAGATGCTGGACGAACAGAAGTAGAGAGAAATCCAAACTTTTCAAAAGACGCATTTCATAAGATCAAAAATGATGTCTATAGTCACTTTGATGTTCCAAAACCATTTCCAAGTATCAGAATATTAGAACGCTATGATGAGCGTGTCTCTCTCTGAGAGTTTTCAGAAGATGATATCTTTAGGAGACTCTTGAGAAAAAGAGGAGTCCGAAGTCTCTCTGGGGTAACGGTTATTTCCCTCCTGACTAAGTTTTGGGGTTGCCCTGGGAAATGTGTGTATTGTCCAACATTTGAAGGTCTTCCAAAATCATACATTCCTCATGAACCAGCTGTAATGCGAGCTGAGCTCAATAAATTTGATCCTGTTCTTCAAATACATAATCGACTCCGAGCTCTTGAAGTAACAGGTCATAAGATAGAAAAAAATGATGTTCGAATCATCTGAGGAACTTGGAGTTTTTACCCAAAAGCCTACCAAGAAGATTTCATCAAAGGTATTTATGACGCATTCAATAGTTATGAAGCGATGAAACCTCATATAGAAAAAACAGATTTTGCCCATGATAGATTTGCGAGCTTTAAACTCAAAGAAGGCTTTAAAATGTACGAATCAAAAACACTCGAAGAAGCAATCGAGAGAAACAAAAGCTGTAAACAACGAGTCATAGGAATGGCGATAGAGACTCGTCCAGATTGGATAAATCCAGAAGAAATTGTGAGACTGAGACGTTTCTGAGTAACTCGAGTAGAGATTTGATACCAAACAACAGATGATGCTATTAATGAACTTAATAAACGAGGACATGGAAATCTTGAAAGTATCGGAGCTACTAAGATGCTCAAAGACGCAGGATTTAAAGTCGTAGCACATATGATGCCCAATCTTCTCGGAGCAACTCCGCAGGGAGACAAAAGCTCTATGCAAGAGTGTTTTGAAAACCAACTCTTTCGTCCAGATGAACTCAAAATCTATCCGATGATGGTGACTGATATGGCAGAACTTACTGATATTTGGAAATCTTGAGGTTTTCAAGCCTATGATGATGAAACTCTTATAGATTTGATGTGTGAATTAGAGATGATGATACCAGAATATGTTCGTATCAATCGAACCTACAGAGATATTCCAGCAACAGAAATACTTCATGGCTCTACCCTCTCCAATCTGCGTCAACTGGTAGAAGATAAGATTCACGCGCAAGGAAGAAAACTCTCAGACATACGAAGCCGGGAAATCAAAGACAAACACAACAATCCTGCTGATGCTGTTCTCAATATTTTTGAGTATGATGCAAGTGACGGAAAAGAATATTTTATGACCTATGAAGATCCAGAAGATAGGACTATTTTTTCACTCCTTCGTCTCAGAATCCCAAGCTCTATCATATCTCCAGACACACAGCAAGTCTTTGAAATGACGACAGATGCTGCAAAATCTCAAGGAGAAAATCTCGATAAAAACCGGGTTCTTCTATGAGATATTCCAGCCTATCTTCCAGAACTTAGATGAGCTGCTCTTATTCGGGAAATCCATACTTTTGGAGATCAAATGTCTATTGGACAAGCAGGAGCAAAGTTTGGACAACATATAGGGTTTGGAAAACGTCTTATACAAAAAGCCGAGGAAATCGCTCGAGAAAAATATGGACTCTCAAAAATTGCGGTGATTGCAGGAGTCGGAGTACAACAGTATTATGAAAAAAGAGGATATGAGTTAGAAGGAACCTATATGACAAAAAAACTCTCATAAAAATTAAGAATAAATACTATGAAAATAGCACTCGGAACTACCCGAAGCCCAAAAATAGAATGAATCAAAAAATGAATTCAAACCTGTCCTTATTTTCAAGATATACTTGAAGAAATAATCTATCTCCCTCAGAATGTAGAAAGTGGTATTAGTGATATGCCACTCTCTATAGAGGAGGTTATGCTCTGAGCAAAAAATAGAGCAAAAAATCTTAAACCTATTGAATCAGCAGATTATTATATCTGAATAGAGTGAGGCACAACTGCTATTTGAGAGAAAAAATATATTTTTTGAGTCGTATACATAGAAAATAATTCTTGAGAAGGCCACTATGGATTCTCACCTATGTTAGAAGTTCCAAGTATTGTTGAAAAAAAACTCTATGACGAATGACAAGAACTTGGTCCTCTTATGGGTGAACTTTCTGGAAATACAAATATTCGAAGTGAAAATGGAAGCCTCTGAGCATGGACCAATGATATGCTCACACGAACGGATGAATTTTACTCTGCTTTTCAAGCTGCTATATCTCCATTTTATAATGATTATTATAAGATGTAGAAATGTATAAAGTATATAAAAACTTTGTGTATCAATACATTTTTTTTACAATACAGTTTTAGTGAAAAACTATATAAACTATGAAACAAGTAGTACGTGCATTGCTGAAAAATGATGAATGAAAATACTTGCTGGTAATGCACCATAAATCTGAAACCTGGACCTTACCTGGAGGCCATATAGAAAAAGGAGAAACACTGCATCAAGCAATAAAAAGAGAGATTAGAGAAGAGTGTAATGTGAAAATAAAGTTTTTATGAGAAAAAACTGAAATAGATATCGAGCATATTCATGAGCAAGTCCTGCCAGTTGCGATGTATAAAATAAAATATACTTCCAAAAAACTAGGGAAAACAAAGAAATGTGAATATATTTTCCACGCTCAAGTACGAAATATGCAGGATTTTCATTCCCAAGAAAAAGAGATTAAAGATTATAAATGGTCTACCCCTGAAGAAATCTTTACACTAGAAAATATTTTCCCACAATTCCCTATACTCCTCAAAAAAATTATTTCTTAACATAACTCTCTCTTGAATTCTCTCCCTTGAGAAGGGAAAGAAACTACAGTAAAATGTAGCCCCTTGCACTTTCCAAGACAAGTGAAGAAAGGAGTACTTGTACGACTATTCTGAAGTTGAAACGAGGCAGTAAGGATTCAGGCAAGAGTTTTCTTTTATGCAGCTCACCAAACTCCTCCTCATCCTCCTCTTTTTCACCATTCCATTTATTCATGCCAAGATTCTTCCAACCCTTTGAATAGACTTTTTTTTTCAAGTATCTGGAAATTTTGAATTTACTAAGGCAATTTATTTCAATATCTTTTCTGGGATTATTTTTTTCAGTTTTTTTGTAGAGAAAATAATCACCTCTGTTTTCGTTCCTCAGATATCTTTCTCTACGAAGGAGACAAAAAAAAGTTCCCCTTCGAAGAGGGGGATGTCGCTTGCGACAGGGGGAGCTCTTATTATCCTCATCATATCTACCCTCTTCTCCATTTCCCCATTCACCTCATTGATGTGAGATACTGAAAAATGACATACAGCTCTTCTATTTTTCAATCTCTTAGGACTTTTTCTGCTACTTCAAAATCTTGAAAAAGAATTCTTGAAAAAACTTATTTTCACTTCTTTACTTGCTGGAGTATGAGTCTCTCTCCTTGCCCTCAAAGAACTCTTTTTTGAAACATACAATTATGGAGAGCTCTCTTCAAGAGCACTCGGAAGTTTCTGACACCCTAACTATCTTGCAGGATATTTACTTCTTTTATTGCCTTTCCTATTCCCTTTTAAAAACTGAAGCTCCTCTCCTTTCCCAAAGGAGACAAGTGAAAGAAGAAGTGCTTGCACGACTATCTTGAAATTGAAGCGAAGCAGGATTCATGTATGGATACGAATCATTATAATACTTCTTTTTTTCATCACTCTCTTCTTCACAAAATCTATTTGGGCACTTTGTCTCGCGGTATGATATATAGTAATTCTCTCTTGAATTCTCTCACTTAAAAAAAGAAAGAAGCTACAATATACTATTCTTATGATCTGTTTCATTGTAACTTTCTTTTTCCTCATCCAGTTCTTCCCAGAAAAACTTCACTCTTTCCTCTCACGATTCTATATCTGGGAAACAACTCTTAAAATTATTTTTTCTGATCCAAAAATATTTTTCTTTGGAGGATGAGCTGAAACACTTCCCTATTTTTTTGATAGCTTTAAAGTTCCTGAGGTTTATATTTTTGAAAACTTTTGATTTACAGCAGATAGACCTCATAACTTTTTTCTCAATATATTCTTTCACATTTGAGTTTTTTGAACTCTTTTATTTTTGTATCTGGTTGTTATATTTTTGAAGTCTTTCAGAAAAGATTTTTCTTCTGAAAAAATAAGTATTATGCTATTCCTCCTCTTCTGAATTTTTCATTTTTTTAGTATAGCAAGTTATGTTTTAGTCATTTTAGTGATTTCAGTTTTCTCTGTAGCCTCTTTCCCCTGCAAGGGGAAAGAATTCAAGATAGAGGTATTATGAAAAAAAGAAAAAAAGTGAATTATAATAGGAACTATCGTATTACTCATCACTCTATTTTCTCTTCTCTGAGCCTACTTTTCTATCAAACTCTATCAGTCAGAAATACTTTTTAAAAATAAAAATTATACCGGAGCTCAAGAAAATTTCTCTCATCCAAAGTACCTCATCGAGCTATGAAAATATGAAGAAGCAGAAAAAAGTGAATGAACATTCTCACAAAGCAATCTTCGAGACCAACTCATTACTTCCTCAGAAAGATTTACCCTCTGTGAAACACTTACTCAAAAATATCGATCAGCAGAAAATTATTTTTACTGCGGGGATTTATTTTGGAGACTGGGAAAAGAAAATATTGCTAAAATATATTATACAAAGGGACTTCTCAAACTCCCTGATCTGTGGAATAAAGATTCCCTCTATTGGAATAATTATTTTATAAAAAATACTATTACAGGAAATAGATTTTTTTCTCCAAAGTTTTCGAGTCTCTCTGAAATATTGGAAAAAGTAAAAGCTATCAAATAATATCTCCTACTGCTCCTGAAATATCTTTTCCGAGATACCTTTTTTGCATTAGTGATATCTTATCTTCTATCTTTCATATTTCTCATTCCAAACAGAAACATAAGAGTTCTTGTATATCTTTTTCAAAAAACTCTACCTCACTCTCAGGAGAAATAAAAGAAACTACTTGGTATAATATTTCTTCTTCCTGTCATTTAAAATCTGTTAAGCTTCCCTTTATGTCTTTTCCTGTAACTCTATTTGTTCTAGACTTTACTTTTTCTTTCATTTTTTCAAGAATATAATCTCTGTACGGAAGAGATAATTTCGCTCTCCATTCTTGCTTTTGATCATCAGTTGCGTCTTTATGATTTATAAAATTTTGAGCTGCTTGAAAATAAAAAGTATTTATATCGTATGAAAACCCTGTTGTTTTATTGATTTGAAAAATATCTATCAAACGTTCATGATCTGGAATATTTAGGTTTCATCCATTTATGTCTCAATTCATAATTTGTATATTAAATATTATCTTTTATAATTTTATCATACTTTAAAAAAAAAGAAACTATGCTCTCTCAAACTATCCAAGATGCTCAAAAAATGCTCAATGCATTTAAACTCAAGTTTACCTATCGCTTTACTGATAGAGCCGTATATGAGCAAGAGCGAGAATCAGTAGCATCACATACATGGTGAATGATGGTGATTGCAGACTATCTTTTAGAAAAACTCGAACAAGCCGCTCCGTGAAAGTACCAACTCAATCGAGAAAAAATATATTCACTCATTGTGTATCATGACCTCATAGAAGCAGAAACTTGAGATGAAGATAATGATCCGAGTAATGTCGTCAGACATAGTCAAAAGCATATCGCAGAGGCTGAAGCAATGAAAACCTTTCCCGCGAAACTTCCTAAAGAAATACAAACTCGCTTTCAGAAAATGTTTCAAGAATACAAAGAGAGAGTCACTTCTGAAAGTCGTTTTGTAAAAATAGTAGATATCATCGATAGTGAATTCCTCGTTCATGGAAAAAAAGAGTTTTATACCAACTGGACTGAAGAAGTTTTTAGCGAAAAACGACTCCCCCATTTCCAGTACTTCCCTGAACTTCGATATATCCAAGAAGATTTACTCCAATTTTATAGAGATAATAATTATTTTTAATAATATGCTTAAAATCTGAATCCTCGATTCTGGAATGGGATGACACTATGCCCTACTCGATATAAAATCCCATTTCCCTCAGTATGAATATGAAACATATCTTGATCATGCAAATGCTCCCTATGGAAATAAAACAGGAGAAGAAATCTACAGATTAACAGAAGTTTGATGCCAAACTCTATGGAGTAAATGATGTACTCTTATCCTTATTGCCTGCAACACGATTTGTGCTGAAACCATGAGAAAACTCCAAGACAAACATACAGATAAAAAAATACTTGGTTGCATTATCCCTTCAGTTGAAGTAGCTGTTGAAATTTCTCAAGGAAAAATAGGTCTTATAGGAACAAATTTTACTGTAAATTCTGGAAAATACGAGAGAGAAATTACAAAAATTTCAGATACACATATGCTTTTCCCTCTTGCTACTCCAGAGCTTGCAGGCTATGTTGAAAAGGGCATTGCAATGCATCGATATACTCTCGAGTATCTTGATATTCGGATTGCAGAACTTCTTGAGAAAAATATAGATACTCTTATCCTTGCTTGTACCCATTATACCGTCTACTACGAGTATCTTAGTGTGAAATATCCTCCTATTAAAATAGTAGACTCCGCTCGAACACAAACGATTAAACTTGGAGAATATCTTGGAAAACATACAGAATTATTCACATAAACTCCTATGACTCACAACGAAAAAATAAACGATGCTGGAGAAATGCATACTATACATATGGATGGGATTACTACCTATATCATATATACCAATGAAGGTTTTTTTCGTGGAGGAAAAAAATATTTTGCAGATAAGGTATTCCGAGTTCTTTCGTGAGAAGTACAATTTATTTATGAGAAAAATGGTTTTGATATATACGAAACTCTCTCCTCAGCAGATGGAGACAAAAATATTCCTACTGGAGTAGCTCACATATTCAAATCCCTTACTAATTCAGTCATACTTGAATATTTCCCAGAAGGAACTCAGAGTGAAGATTTTGAGCGATACAGGCAATGGAAAAAATAAAGAAACACTTTTACTCGGGTGTTTTTTTCTTATACTAACTCTATTATTATTTTTATTCTCAAGTGATGAAAAAAATATTTCTTTCCTTCTTCTTCCTCCTTTCGTTTTTTCCTCAATCAAGTTTTGCTTTTATTTCTTATACAAACATAGAATGTTTCAAAGAAATAGCGTCTCTTTCTCCATCTGAAAACCTTTTTATTTCAACAAAATATGATGATATTTTAGCAAAACAAGGAGAGAATGAACTCCAAGTTATACTCTATGATTGGGTATATAAATATATTCCTTTTGAAACAAATATCTCTCAAACAGAACAAGTTCAAAAATATAAAAATACTTATAATTTCTGAGATATCGATACTTCTAAAAATACTGAAATCATTCTTACAATAAAAGAGGATCTAATAAAGGAGAATTTCCGTATGAATCTAAGTTATGATTCTCAGTATTATATTCCAAAGTTTTACATCTCTGAAGATAATGAAAGTTCGTATTCTCAGATACTTCAAAGTGATGTATCAGATTATACTCCAACACATATAAAAATATCTTTTATTCCAAAGTGAACTGAATCTATTCGTGAAATTATAAAAATACGAGATTTGAGTATTATCAGAAACACTTCAATATGGAAAATAGATCCTGTTAATCTCCCTGAAAACATAATGCTCTATGGATGAAATAGCTGTGGTCAAACTCGGGATTCTATTTCGGTATGAACTTCTCGTCTTACAGAAAACTTTATATTTCCTCTCTACCAAGAAAACTCCCTCTATAAAGAAAAAACAGCTGACAGTGATAATGATGGAATAAAAGACTTCTATGATAATTGCAAAACGATACAAAACACAGATCAAAAAGATATCAATCAAAATGGAGTAGGAGACGCGTGTGAATTTGATAGTGATAAAGATACCATTCCTGATGAAATAGATAATTGTAGAAATACTCCAAATAATGACCAAACAGATGACGATAAAGATGGAATATGAAACAGCTGTGACAACTGTAAACTCTATAACCCCAATCAAATTGATACTGATGGAAATGGTATTGGTGATACCTGTGATACTCAAAAAAATTATCTCGAACAAAACGATACGGATAGTGATGGTATTATAAATAATAGAGATAATTGTGAATTTATTGCAAACCCAGACCAAACTGATGATGATAACGATGGAGTAGGAAATAGTTGTGATAACTGTAGAATGTTTCAAAACTTCTGACAAGAGGATGCAAATAAAAATGGAATAGGAGACATTTGTGAAGATAGTGATAATGATGGAATAGATAGCATACAAGATAACTGTATAAATATAGCAAATCCAGACCAAGCTGATGATGATAACGATGGAGTAGGAAATGTCTGTGAAGATGATGATTATGATGGAGTCCTATTTATAAACGATAATTGTCCTTATATATCCAACAAAGACCAACTTGATACAGATGAAGATGGAATCTGAAATAGTTGTGATGATACAGATGATCGTTTTTTAGAATCAAACAAAGAACTATTTATAACTCTTATGCTTTTAGTAATAGCACTCTTTGCTTGATGAATTTTTATGATGTTCCGAAAACTCCAAAAATAATTTACTTCTTTAAAACCATTCTTTATGTTTCAACTCTTTTCTCGAATAAGTTGGCTCATAGCTATCATAGCAGGAATTGCTATCCTTGCTATTGATAATGATTTATTTATTTTCGCCGTATGAGCCGTCATAGTAATCCGTTTTTTTATTCTCTCTGATAACTTTATAAAAGAACGCGTAAGATTTTTCGCAGATCAAATCAGTACAAGAAATCCACAAGAACGATCTATGGCAATTGAAGAAAATGAAGATAAAACAGGAGAGTCAGAAGATGAAGAACCTTTTCCTTTCCCAGAAGCCCCTATTTCTGAAGTAAGTCCTCAAATATATGAGAGAGAAGATCAGGAAACAGATGAGGCTACGGAAGCATCATATGTTACAAAATCAAATACAGCTAATACCGACTCTCTTTTATATAAATATAACCCAGCTGATGTTATAAGTCGTTTTTTCTCAGAAAATATTCTTGCAAAACTTGGAGGAATTCTTTTATTCCTAGGGGTTCTATTTTTTCTCGCACTGATTGGACCAGCTATTTTTAATCTCATAGGTCCAGTTGGAAAAATCGTCATCGGTTTTATGATTGGTTTTGGTCTCTTTGGTGTTGGAGTATGGCTTGACGGAAGATGACTTGAAAAAGAAGCTCGGATTGTTATGGGAACCGCTATTTTGATAAACTATCTCGTAATACTCTCAGGAAGATATCTTTTAAGTGGTGATACCAGTAATGGATGACTCTTCTCTGTAGGAATTACTTTTATATTTTTGATACTCAATACCATTTTTGCAGTAGTGACCTCTCTCGTCTATAAATCCCATACACTTCTCATATTTTCATTTATCTTTGCATATATTAATCCTTTTCTTACAGGAGGGAGCTCAACTGAGCCTTATACTCTTCTTGGTTATACCATGATTGTGACTTTCGGTGCTCTTTTTATGAGCTATACTCGAAAAGATATAATTCTATTTATACTCTCTTTTCTCTTTGCTGCATTCCTTATTCTTGTAGCTCCATATAGCTCTTCAGGTTATGGATGGATAGCAAAACTTCTTTGTATGGATATACTAGGAATTCTTGCACTTTATGTAAGTACCATTTTTTCAAAACAATATACATATATTTCTGAATATCTCATTGGAGGAAGTTTCTTCCTGATCGGAATACTTTGAATACTCGGTATTGACGGATCTCTATCTGTAGTTCAACTGCTTCTTTTAAGTGCATCAAGTCTTTCTCTTATGAGTTTTGCATACTTTTTTTCAAAAAAAGAGTCATATCTTTATTCTCTCAGTACACTTGCGACAGTACTCATACTTTCTCCCGCAATACTCTCAAATGGGGTGGAAACACATACCCTCATAGCAGTAATAACTATAGTTTTATTTGGAATCATAAATATAGGTGCTATCTTTACGAGAGAGAATCTGAGAGAAGTTAAAAATCTTCCCAATCTTACAACTTGACTTATAGTTTGAGTACTCTTTTTAAGTGGAATGATCTATAGTTTTTGAAAAGTGTATTTTCCTGGAATTTCTCTCTGATTTGCTTACTTTTGACTTGCAATAGTATATTCTCTTCTTGCTTTTATCATTACTCAAAAAATAGGGTTAGAAAAAATGAAACAAAATACTGAGCTTCAAGATATTTTTTATGCACTTGCTGCTATTGGAGTTTCACTCTTCTCTCTTGCTGTTGCATTTGTATTTTCCAAATCTCCTGAAGTCATCTCTATAATTTGGCTCCTCGAAGCAAATATCTTATTCTTTATATTCTCAAAGACACAAGCATATAAAGTACTTCTTTGAGCTATTGTATTATTTATTATTGGTGTGATACGTATCATTCCTTTCCTTGATACAAGTGTACGATGAGAATATGGTTTTATAATAACCATATTACTCTTACTCATTTCTTTTATATACAATGTAAAACTTCTCTATTCTCCTCAAATACAAAAAATAGCACGCATTGAAATGTATGTATTCCATAATATATTCCAT
>UPTN01001367.1_pt1 | contig 10843 bp, 12 predicted proteins | sample 2160111 | NCBI WGS metagenome assembly UPTN01 (sample SAMN06265058, study PRJEB28932) | marine metagenome | isolation source: Columbia River Estuary | place: USA:Columbia River Estuary, USA | collected 2014-05-05 | reverse complement strand
AGGTATTGCAGACGCTAGCTCTTTTAATGAAGCGCTCTTCACGGGAATACAAATAGTAAATAACAGAAAAAGTTATAGCGATTTAACTAAGAATCCTTTAAAAAAGCGACCGAAAAAGATATAAACAAAAAAATGTTTATATCCCACGTAAGCTTAATAAAATTTTATATATTTGCACGCTCGAAATAAATGTGAAAATGAAGCCACTTAAGGAGTTTAATATTCAATTTATTGGTTTAAAGTTAGGAGAACATCATTTCGAGTATGATATAGATAAGAAGTTCTTTGATGAATTTGAATTTGATGAATTTAATGATGCAAGTCTAAAAACAAACTTGGTTTTTAATAAAAAAACCACATTGTTAGAGCTGCATTTTGAAATTTATGGAACAATAAATGTTAATTGTGATATTAGCAATGAGCCTTACAATCAAGAAATTAGTAATAATTTTGACTTAGTGGTGAATTTTGGTGATGAGTTTAATAATGAAAATGAGGATATATTAATATTACCCCATGGTGAGTTCCAAATTAATATAGCACAATACATATATGAACTTATAGTATTGTCAGTACCAACACGATTATTACATCCAGGTATTATTGATGGAACATTAAATTCTGAAATTGTAGAAAAACTCAAAGAATTAAGTCCAAAAGGCTTAGACGAAAAAAATAATAATGAGGATGTTGATCCTCGCTGGAATACTTTAAAGAAATTATTAACAGATAAATAATTATAGAAAATGGCACATCCTAAAAGAAAAATCTCAAAAACAAGAAGAGATAAGAGAAGAACACATTATAAAGCGACTGTTCCTCAAATTGCTACGTGTCCGACAACAGGTGAAGCACATTTATATCACAGAGCACATTGGCATGAAGGAAAACTCTATTATAGAGGTCAAGTGTTAATTGATAATGCGCAAGAAGAAGAAAATTTAGCATAACAATTATGCACGCATATAATAAAGCGCTCACTTGTGAGCGTTTTTTTTATGATAAATTTTTCTGTAAAACAAAAACAACCTATTTTGCGCATTAATTGCTCAAAATGTAGTATTTTCATTATGTTTTTGATCAATTTAGGGTAATTTTGATCATTTTTTGTGCGAACTAATAAGAAATTATGAGTAAAATCACTGCAGCAATTACAGCTGTTGGCGCTTATGTGCCAGATTACGTGTTGACGAACCAAATTTTGGAAACCATGGTCGATACAAATGATGAATGGATAACTTCACGAACCGGAATTAAAGAACGTAGAATTCTTAAAGAAGACGGTAAAGGAACTTCGTTTCTTGCAATTAATGCTGCGAATAACCTTATCAAAAAAAGAGAAATAGACCCAAAAGATATTGAATTAGTAATTGTTGCAACAGCAACTCCAGATATGAAAGCCGCATCTACTGCAGCATATACAGCAACTCAAATTGGAGCAGTAAATGCGTTTTCATTTGATCTTGAAGCCGCTTGTTCAAGCTTTTTATTTGGAATGTCTACGGCTGCAAAATATATAGAATCAGGACGGTATAAAAACGTACTTCTTATAGGAGCAGATAAGAATTCATCTTTTATAAATTATAAAGATCGTGCAACTTGCATTATTTTTGGAGATGGAGCAGGAGCAGTCTTGTTTGAGCCAAATACAGAAGAATTGGGACTTCAAGATGAACTATTGAGAAGTGACGGTTCTGGAAGAGACTTTTTACAAGCTACTTATGGAGGTTCATCTTATCCATCAACACCTGAAGCCGTAGCGGAAGGAAAACATTATGTGTTTCAAGACGGAAAAACTGTATTTAAAAACGCAGTTTTTAACATGGCAGATGTTGCCGTTAAAATATTAGAAAGAAACAATCTTACCAAAGAAGACATATCATGGTTAGTTGCGCATCAAGCCAATAAGCGTATTATTGATGCTACAGCCAGGAGAATAGAGTTAGAAAGCGAAAAAGTTATGATGAATATTGAAAAATATGGAAATACGACATCAGCAACTTTGCCGTTATTGCTTAATGATTACGAATCTCAACTTAAAAAGGGAGATAAATTAATTTTTGCTGCCTTTGGCGGTGGATTTACTTGGGGCGCAATATATTTAAAATGGGCCTATAATTCTTAAACTAAACTAATTAATAAACTAACGAAATTATGGATTTAAAAGAAATTCAAAACTTAATTAAATTTGTTGCAAAATCTGGAGCAAGTGAGGTTAAACTTGAAATGGAAGACGTAAAGATTACCATCAGAACTGGATCTGACACTGAAACCACTATAGTTCAGCAAATGCCTATTTCACAACAAATGCCACAACAAGCTACTCCTATCGCTCAACCAGCGCAAGTTCAGGTTTCGAATACTGAAACTCCAGTAGACTCATTAGATGACAACTCTAAATACATAACTGTAAAATCACCTATTATAGGGACATTTTATAGAAAACCCGCACCAGATAAACCATTATTTGTTGAAGTTGGTCAGAATATATCTGAAGGCGATGTACTTTGCGTAATTGAAGCAATGAAATTGTTTAATGAGATTGAATCTGAAGTTTCTGGTACAATTGTTAAGGTATTAGTTGATGATTCCTCTCCTGTAGAATTTGATCAACCATTATTTTTAGTTGACCCTTCATAACCATTTAATTCCGAATCTTCGGAGCCAATTTAAATCCTCATAGTTTTAGGATTCAAATCTAATATTTAGGATTTGAAAAGTTGAATTGGAAATTTTTAAAATAGAAAGTTATGTTTAAAAAAATACTAATAGCAAATAGAGGTGAAATAGCATTACGGGTTATTAGAACCTGTAAAGAAATGGGTGTAAAAACAGTAGCTGTTTATTCTACAGCTGATGCGGAAAGTTTACATGTTAAGTTTGCTGATGAAGCAGTTTGTATAGGGCCAGCACCAAGTAGCGAATCATATTTAAAAATATCAAATATTATAGCGGCAGCTGAAATAACAAATGCGGATGCGATTCATCCAGGTTATGGCTTTTTATCTGAAAACGCAAGATTTTCGAAAATTTGTGCTGAACACGATATTAAATTTATTGGTGCCTCGCCAGAAATGATTGATCGTATGGGAGATAAAGCAAATGCTAAAACCACAATGATTGCTGCAGGAGTTCCTTGTGTTCCGGGAAGTGAAGGAGTTATTGAAACGTTCGAAGAATGTAAAAAAACAGCAAAAGAAACAGGCTACCCAGTGATGCTAAAAGCCTCGGCTGGTGGTGGAGGTAAAGGTATGCGTGCCGTGTGGAAACCAGAAGATTTACAAGATGCTTGGGAATCTGCAAGACAAGAATCTAAAGCAGCCTTTGGTAATGACGATATGTACATGGAGAAATTAATTGAAGAACCACGGCATATTGAGATTCAAATTGTAGGTGATTCAACAGGGAGAGCATGTCACTTATCAGAAAGAGATTGCTCAATACAAAGACGTCATCAAAAACTAACAGAAGAAACACCTTCTCCATTTATGACAGACGAACTCAGAGAAAAAATGGGTGCAGCTGCTGTAAAGGCATCAGAATATATAAAATACGAGGGTGCTGGGACTGTTGAGTTTTTGGTTGATAAGCATAGGAATTTTTATTTCATGGAAATGAATACGCGTATTCAAGTTGAACATCCAATTACAGAACAAGTTATTGACTTTGATTTGATTCGCGAGCAAATTTTAGTCGCTGCCGGAGTGCCTATTTCTGGAAAAAATTATACACCAAATTTACATTCAATTGAATGCAGAATCAATGCAGAAGATCCATTTAATGGTTTTAGACCATCACCTGGACGTATTACTACACTGCATGCTCCTGGAGGTCATGGTGTTCGTCTAGACACTCATGTTTATGCAGGTTACAGCATTCCGCCAAATTATGATTCAATGATTGCTAAACTAATTACTACCGCGCAAACTAGAGATGAAGCCATTAATAAAATGAAACGTGCTTTAGATGAGTTTGTTATTGAAGGTATTAAAACAACGATTCCCTTTCATAGGCAGCTTATGGAGCATCCAGATTATTTAGCAGGAAACTATACTACTAAATTTATGGAAGATTTTGTTATTCAAAAACCATCAGAAGATTAATATAAAACTCCGGAATTTGCGTTTCGGAGTTTTTTTATAGTGACCCTTTTATAAATAGGCTTATACGTTAACCCTTGATAGCTGAGAGCATAAAATAATTCCCTATTTTTACAAAAACTCACAAGATTGAATCTATCATATTGGGAAATAAAATCGTGGCTTACTGACGTTGATTATACCATTGTTGGCAGCGGTATTGTTGGTTTAAATTGTGCTTTACAATTAAAATTGCGCTTTCCTAAGGCAAAAATTCTAATATTAGAAAAAGGAATGCTACCACAAGGTGCAAGTACCAAAAATGCAGGTTTTGCCTGTTTCGGAAGCTTAAGTGAAATTGTAGACGATTTAAACAACCATTCAGAACAAGAAGTAGTAGAACTTGTTCAAAAACGAGTATCTGGATTACAGCTTTTAAAACAAACATTAGGAGAAGATAAAATAAACTACCAACAGCTCGGAGGGTACGAGTTATTTACTAAAAGGGACTCTAAATTATTTGAAGATTGCCTCTTAAAAAAAGAAGAAGTAAACAAACTGTTAAAACCTATTTTTAACGATTATGTTTTTAGCTTAAAAGACAATATTTTCAATTTTAATAATATAAAAGAAAATTACATTTTTAATCAGTTTGAAGGACAAATTGATACAGGTAAAATGATGGATACCTTGCTTCAAAAAGTCATCTCGTCAGGTATTAAAATCCTTAACAATGTTACTGTTAAGTGTTTTTCAGAGATTGAAAACTCTGTAAAGATCGAGACGAATCAGTTTACATTGTCAACCTCAAAATTAATGATCGCTACTAATGGTTTCGCTTCTCAGCTTAATATTTCAGAAGTTAAACCAGCAAGGGCACAAGTTTTAATTACAAAACCAATTAAAGGCTTAAAAGTAAAGGGCACATTCCATTTGGATAAAGGGTATTATTATTTCAGAAATATTGATGAAAGAATTTTATTTGGAGGAGGAAGAAATCTAGCTTTTAAAGCTGAAGAAACTACAGAATTAAGTCAAACAGAACTTATTCAAAAAAAACTAGAAAAGCTTTTAAAAACCACTATTTTACCAAATACGGCTTTCGAGGTTGACCATAGATGGAGTGGAATTATGGGAGTAGGTAATCAAAAAAAGGCAATAGTAAAGCAATTAGAGAATAACGTATTTTGTGGTGTAAGACTTGGAGGAATGGGAGTTGCTATGGGTAGTTTGGTTGGTAAAGAACTGGCTGATTTATTGTAATTATTATGAAATAAAGAAAAGGTTTCATTAACTCGCCTAATCCAATAAGATATATAGACAATACTAAATCGTTTTTCATGAGGTTTTAAATCTTATATTTCCATCAAATACCGTATTTTGATTTATTAAACGATCACAAACTTGATGATATTAAAGAATAACTTAAAGAAAGAATTATTTAATCAATGTCAAAATTTCGTTGATAACCGACTAATCGCTATTCAAAAAGCCATAGATGAAATTCAAGAGTCATTAGCATCAGAGACTAAAAGTTCGGCTGGAGATAAGCATGAAACGGGCCGAGCGATGTTGCAATTGGAACGAGAAAAAGCTGGACATCAATTAGCTGAAATCCAGAAACTAAATCAATTACTATCTAAAATAGACCTTTCCAAAACGTCAAAAACAATTGCGCTCGGAAGTTTAGTCTTTACAACTCGCGCTAATTATTTTATTACTTTAAGCGCAGGTGAAATGAAAGCGTGCAATCAATCTTTTTATGCTATTTCTGCAAACACGCCAATTGCTAAAATCCTTTTAGGGAAAGAGGCAAAAACCAAAATTCAGTTTAGAAATCAAGAATTTGAAATTATAAAAGTAATCTAAATTCAATTTCAACCGATTTCGGCTTATCTTTAAAAAAAAAGAAATTGAATACGAGTTCCTCACGTTTTGATATTATTATTGTTGGCGGTGGTTTGGCTGGTTTATCTAGCGCAATTCATTTATCTAAAACAAACTTGCGTGTTTTAGTTATTGAAAAAAACAGCTATCCAAAACATAAAGTTTGTGGTGAGTTTATTTCTAATGAAGTCTTACCTTATTTTAATTTTCTTGAAATTGATGTATTCAAGCTAGGCGCTAAGAAAATTGATAAATTTCAATTATCAACAACAAAAAGCAAACTTATATCGACAAAATTACCATTAGGTGGATTCGGAATTAGTCGGTTTTGTCTTGATAGCGCTTTGGCAAATAAAGCTGTACATTTTGGCACAGAAATTCTTCAAGATTCAGTTGAAGACATTCAGTTTTTCAATGATGTATTTTCAGTTGAAACGAAAGGCAAGAAACGATTTGAGGCTAAAATTGTTATTGGCGCATATGGAAAACGTTCAAAACTTGATATTAAACTCAAGCGTAAATTTATTGAACGTAAATCGCCTTATTTGGCAATTAAAACACATGTTAAGGGAAGTTTTCCAGAAGATGTAGTTGCTCTTCATAATTTTGAAGGCGGCTATTGTGGTGTTTCTAAAGTAGAAAATGATAGTATTAATTTATGTTATATCACAAGTTTAGATTCATTTAAAACATATAAAAACATTAATGAATTTCAGCAAGAAGTATTATATAAAAACATTTTTCTTGAAGAGATCTTTAATAATACAATTCCTGTTTTTGATGAACCCCTTACGATTAGTCAAATATCGTTTGAAAACAAAAAACCAATTGAAAATCATATTATTATGTGTGGTGATACGGCTGCTTTAATTCATCCTCTTTGTGGAAACGGAATGAGTATGGCAATACGAAGTGCACAAATAGCTTCAACATTGATTATTAAATATTTTAATTCGGATACTTCAGATAGAGAAACACTAGAAAAGCAGTATCTTAGAGAATGGAATATAGCGTTTAAAACACGCCTAAAGACAGGTCATATTGTATCTGATTTATTTAATCAACCCCAATTATCAGAAGTATTGATGCAAGGTCTAAAATGGATTCCAGGTATTTTACCCTTTATCATCAAACGCACACATGGTAAAGTTATGAAAGTAGAATGAGTTTGTTAGTTAGCACAAAAGAAAGAAGTGACGAGGAAGAAATAATGGATGACTTGGATTATAATGGTCCAATTCTTCATGATTCTCTGGATAAGCTTGCAAAAATAAATCAATGGTTAGGAGGCAATATAGTCACCATTACCGGACTTAAAAAAGTACTCAGCAAACACCCCAAAAAAAAGATAATAACGATTATTGACTTAGGATGTGGAGGAGGTGATATATTGAGAGAAGTTTCGCGATTTGGAGAGAAAAATGGATACAAATTTAAACTAATGGGTATAGACGCAAATCCGCACACTATTAATTATGCTAATACCTTATCAGAAAACTATCCCAATATAGAGTTTAAAGCGATTGATATTTTCTCAGAAGCTTTTAAAACATTAAAATACGATTTAGTTTTGACAACTTTATTTTTACATCACTTTAAAAATGATGAATTAGTGACGTTTCTAAAACCAGTTTTAGAAAAAGCAAAATTAGGGATTGTTGTCAACGATTTACATAGGCATAAATTAGCATATTACTTATTTAAATTATTGTCTATTACAATAAAAAACAAAACAATTGTTCAAGATGGATTGACCTCTGTGTTAAGAGGTTTTAATAGAAAAGAACTAGAAGTCATCTCACAGCGATTAGATTCCAATTATCAAATACACTGGAAATGGGCTTTCCGTTTTCAATGGATTTTGAAGCATAAAAAAATATGAGCGTAAAAATCACGTCTGTTGCTAAGCAGCTGCCACAATATACAAGAGAAACTAAGGATATTATTCCATATTTGAATATATGGATGACTGGACAAGAAGAACGGTTTCAGCGAAAAGTGATTAAGTTATTTGAAAACGCAGGAGTAGATAGGCGCTATTCAATTATGGATGCGGAAGAGGTCTTTTTAAATACATCATTCGAAGAAAAAAACGACATCTATTCGCGTGAAGTTGTAAAGCTAGCCGAACAATCTCTGGTTAAGGCCCTGGACAAAGCTAACTTAAAGTCAACAGATATTGATTATATCATAACGGTTAGCTGTACTGGAATTATGATTCCTTCGATTGACGCTTACTTGATAAACAATCTAAAGATGAAGCAGGACATTGTGAGACTTCCTGTAACTGAAATGGGTTGTGCAGCAGGTGTTTCTGGTATTATCTATGCGAAGAATTTTCTAAAAGCAAATCCAAATAAACGGGCAGCAGTCATTGCTGTAGAATCTCCGACAGCAACATTTCAATTAGATGATTTTTCTATGGTAAATATTGTGAGTGCCGCTATTTTTGGAGATGGCGCATCGAGTGTTATTCTGTCATCTTATGAAGATGAAAAAGGCCCAAAAATTATTGATGAAGCTATGTATCATTTTTATGATGCAGAAACTATGATGGGCTTTAAATTAGTGAATACAGGATTACAAATGATTTTAGACAAATCTGTTCCAGAAACTATTTCGGAGCACTTTCCGAAAATTGTCTATCCATTTTTAGAACGAAATAATATTACAATTGAAGATATAGACCATCTTATATTTCATCCTGGCGGAAAGAAAATTGTACAAACTGTTGAAGATTTGTTTGGGTCTTTAGGTAAAAATATTGATGACACTAAGGACGTACTTAGATTATATGGCAACATGAGTAGTGCAACAGTTTTATACGTGTTAGAACGCTTTATGGATAAACAATTACCGAAAGGAGATAGAGGATTAATGCTAAGCTTTGGACCGGGATTTTCAGCGCAACGAATTTTATTAGAATGGTAAAAGAATTTGAACATAAGAAATATTGGGCACTTGTTATAGGAGGCTCTTCAGGATTAGGCTTGGCAACTGCAAAAAAGCTAGCCAAACACGGAATGAATATTTGTATAATCCACCGAAATTCTAGAACTCAAGAAAATGAGATCAACATTGAATTTGATACTATTAAATCTGAAGGCGTTCTATTTAAATCATACAATGTTGATGCTTTTAAAGAAGAAAAACGACAGGAAATTATTTCAGAATTAAAAAGTGTTGGAAATATAAGGACCTTAGTTCATAGTGTGGCTAAAGGAAATTTAAAACCAATGATTGATAACGATAAACCAACCTTAAAAAATGATGATTTTAACTTAACTATTAATGCGATGGCCATTAGCTTGTATGATTGGACCAAAGCACTTTTTGAAGCGAAGTTATTTACTGAAGATGCTCGTATTATCAGTTTTACTAGTGAAGGAAATACTAAAGCTTGGAAAAATTATGCTGCAGTATCAGCTGCAAAAGTAACTTTAGAAGCCATTACTAGAAACATCGCATTGGAGTTTGCGCCATTTGGTATAAGAGCTAATTGTTTGCAAGCAGGAGTTACAGATACAGCTTCCTTACGAATGATTCCAGGCAGTGATAAGATAAAAGAACACAGTTTACGTCGCAATCCATTTAAGCGTTTAACCCAACCAGAAGATGTTGCAAATGCTGTATATTTATTAAGTAAAGATGAAGCGAGCTGGATAAATGGTTGTGTGATTCCAGTGGATGGAGGAGAACATATTAGTTAACTATGACAGCAAACCAAATCATAGAATTATTGCCTTATCAACATCCTTTTTTATTTGTGGATGCATTGACCGCAATTTCGTCTGAAGGAATAACAGGAGATTTCACATTCAAAAAAGATAGCGATTTCTATAAAGGACATTTTAAAAATAACCCAATAACGCCAGGAGTGATTCTTACAGAATGTATGGCTCAAATTGGTGTGGTATGTTTGGGAATATATATAATGAAAGATGAGGTTTCAGAAAACAATTATCCGGAAATTGCTTTAACCTCAAGTCATGTAGACTTCTTTTTGCCTGTATACCCTGGAGAAAAAGTAACAGTGGTTTCAGAAAAAGACGTATTTCGTTTTAATAAACTAAAATGTAAGGTTAAGTTATTTAATGAGCAGAACGAATTGGTGTGTAGAGGGTATATTTCAGGAATGATAAAAGTATGAAAAATAGAGTCGTTATAACAGGTTTAGGCGTAGTTGCACCAAATGGGATTGGTGTTGGTGCGTTTACTAAAGCGATTAAAAATGGCGACTCAGGAATTACATTTCATCAAAATCTTAAAGACTTAAATTTTTCTTGCTGCATAGGAGGTATTCCGCAGATTTCAGAAGAAAAAAAGCTAGAGTATCTCACACCATTGCAATTACGAGGCTTTAATAGCTCCGGTATTATGTATGGCTGTATAGCAGGAATGGATGCATGGAAAGATGCAGGTTTCGATATAAATTCTGAAAGTAAATTAGATTACGATAGCGGAACTGTTTTTGGCACAGGAACATCTGGCGTTGAAAAATTTAGAGAAGCGATTTACAAACTGGACGATAAACAAGTAAAACGATTAGGAAGCACTGTTGTCGTGCAAACGATGGCTAGTGGAATTAGTGCATTTCTGGGAGGTATTCTCGGTTTAGGAAATCAAGTAACAACAAATTCGTCGGCATGTACTACGGGAACAGAAGCTATTTTGATGGGTTACGAACGCATCAAAAACGGACAGGCTAAATGCATGCTCGTGGGAAGTTGTAGTGACGATGGCGCTTATATTTGGGGAGGTTTTGATGCTATGCGAGTAATGACGTATAAACATAATGAATCTCCAGAACTAGGATCAAGACTTATGAGTGCTAGTGCTTCTGGATTTGTACCAGGAAGCGGTGCGGGAGCTTTGGT
>UPTN01001366.1_pt1 | contig 10850 bp, 5 predicted proteins | sample 2160111 | NCBI WGS metagenome assembly UPTN01 (sample SAMN06265058, study PRJEB28932) | marine metagenome | isolation source: Columbia River Estuary | place: USA:Columbia River Estuary, USA | collected 2014-05-05 | reverse complement strand
TGTTATTCTCTACATTGTCATTCACGATAAATATGCACTATTGTGGAAATACTTTAGTAGAAACTGCAATTTTTCATAAAGCAAAAGGTTGTGGAATGGAAATGGATAATCCTTCATCCAAAGATTGTTCTATTGCAAAAAAAAATTGCTGTAGTGATGAACAATTAGTAGTTGATGGTCAAGATGAATTACAACTACAAGTTGACACCATTTCTTTTGAACAGCAAGTATTTATAACTTCATTTGTTTACACTTATATTAATCTTTTTGAATTTATAGATAAGAATGTATCTTCTTACAAACAATACAAACCACCACTCGTCATAAGGCAAATCTTCAAGATAGACGAGACCTATTTAATTTGATTATTAAAAAATAGACTATTTTATCCTATGGCTATAATGTTATAAGGATAATTTGTTGTATTCGGTGTTTTCCTAACACTAATGTCTAACTGTTTAATAATCAAAGCTAATGCTAAATAAAAGCATCAAATTTTTAATAGAAAATAAACTTGTAGCGGTGCTGCTGCTAGTCCTTTTTATAGGATGGGGAACTGTAAATGCTCCTTTTAATTGGGATACAGGTTTTTTGCCTAGTGATCCAGTAGCAGTAGATGCTATTCCAGATATTGGCGAAAACCAACAAATTGTATTCACAAAATGGGATGGACGTTCACCACAAGATATAGAAGACCAAATTACCTATCCTTTAACGACTTCTCTTCTTGGAATTCCAGGAGTAAAAACCATTCGTAGCTCTTCGATGTTTGGATTTTCAAGTATCTATATCATTTTTGAAGAAGATATAGAGTTTTATTGGAGTCGTAGTCGCATCCTCGAAAAGCTCAATTCATTACCAAGCGGATTATTACCCGAAGGTGTTAATCCTGCTTTGGGTCCAGATGCGACAGGGTTAGGACAAATATTTTGGTATACATTAGAAGGTCGTGATGAAAAAGGAAACGTTACTGGTGGTTGGGATTTACAAGAGTTGCGTAGCATCCAAGATTACTATGTAAAATATGCGTTATCGTCTGCAAGTGGTGTGTCTGAAGTTGCTTCTATTGGTGGATATGTTCAGGAATATCAAGTAGATGTCAATCCCGAGTTGATGCGTCAATATAATATTGGATTGCATCACGTTGTAAAAGCAGTTAAAGAAAGCAATAAAGACATTGGTGCTCAGACTTTAGAAATTAACAAAGTCGAATATTTAGTGCGTGGTTTGGGCTATGTAAAATCTATATCAGATATAGAAAATGCAGTGGTTACTTCTCAAGATTATGCATCAATACGGATTAAAGACATTGGTAAAGTTTCATTAGGTCCTGCAACCCGACGAGGCGTATTAGATAAAGAAGGTGCCGAAGTTGTTGGTGCTGTAGTTGTAGCACGTTATGGAGCTAATCCGATGGAAGTCATCAACAATGTAAAAGAAAAAATTAACGAGTTAAGCGCAGGATTACCTTCTAAAGTTTTAGCAGATGGAAGAACCTCACAAGTCACAATAATACCTTTTTACGACAGAACAGAACTCATTAAAGAAACATTAGGAACACTAAATGAAGCCTTAACATTAGAGATTTTGATTACCATTCTGGTGATTATCATAATGGTATTTAATCTTCGAGCTTCTATACTAATATCAGGCTTGTTGCCTGTTGCAGTGTTAATGGTTTTTATAGCAATGAAACTTTTTGGTGTAGATGCAAATATTGTAGCACTTTCAGGTATTGCTATTGCTATTGGTACAATGGTCGATGTAGGTGTCATACTTTCCGAAAATATTATTAGGCATCTGGACGAAGATGATGGCAAACTACCAATAAATACAGTAGTTTATAATGCTACAGCAGAAGTATCTGGTGCAATTGTTACTGCAGTAATGACAACTATAATTAGTTTCATTCCGGTATTTACGATGATTGGCGCAGAAGGAAAATTATTCAGACCATTAGCTTTTACAAAAACCTTTGCTTTAACCGCTTCAATTATTGTAGCGTTATTTTTAATTCCGCCTTTTGCAGCATTTTTATTTAGAAGAAAAAGCATCAAAAAGAATTTCAGTTACATTATAAACGCGGCTTTAATTTTAGCTGGAATATTAGGTGTTATCTATGGTTATTGGTTAGGAATAATTTTAATAGGTTTTGGAATTACAGGCGTATTAAAACTTCTAGAAAAATTAAATGAAAAGCGAGTAAACCTTGTCAATATTATCATTTCCGTAACTGCAATTGTATTTCTTTTAGCAGAATATTGGAGACCATTAGGAGTTGATAAAAGCATCTTTTGGAATCTCATTTTTGTAAGTGTTATTTGTTTTGGATTATTAGCTGTTTTCACCTTGTTTAGAAGTTATTATACACGAATTTTAAGATGGTGTTTAGATAACAAGTTGTTGTTCTTATCAGTGCCTACAGCTATTGTAATTACAGGTTTTTTCATTATGAAAAACACAGGTAAAGAGTTTATGCCATCTTTAAATGAAGGCTCATTCCTATTGATGCCAACCTCAATGCCACACTCTGGTGTAGAAGAAAACAAAAGGGTTTTACAGCAATTAGATATGGCAGTAGCCAGTATTCCAGAAATTAAAATGGTAGTTGGTAAAGCAGGTAGAACCGAATCGGCTTTAGATCCTGCACCATTATCAATGTACGAGAATATTATTCAGTACAAATCTGAATATATGCTAAATGAGAACGGGGAACGTCAACGCTATAAGGTAAATGATGATGGTGAATATGTATTAAAGAACGGAATGTCATTGCGAGCGGAACAACGTGCAGCATGGCAATATCTCAATACAAAAGAACAACTCATTCCAGACGATAATGGTGAGTTTTACCGTAATTGGCGACCAGAAATTAAATCACCTGATGATATTTGGAATGAAATCGTAAGAGTTACCAAATTGCCAGGTGTAACGTCAGCACCAAAATTACAGCCTATTGAAACCAGATTGGTGATGCTTCAAACAGGAATGCGAGCACCTATGGGTATAAAAGTAAAAGGACAAGATTTAAAACAAATTGAAGCGTTTGGAATAAAATTAGAAAACATAATCAAACAAGTAGAAGGTGTTAAAAAAGAAGCAGTTTTTGCGGATCGTATTGTTGGTAAACCGTATTTGCTAATTGATATTGATAGAGAGAAAATTGCACGTTATGGTATTTCCATACAGGATGTGCAAGATGTATTAAAAGTTGCTGTTGGTGGTATGGTTTTAACCCAAACTGTTGAAGGTCGAGAACGCTATGGAGTGCGTGTACGCTATCCAAGAGAATTACGAGCGAATCCAACCGATTTAAAGCAAATCTATATTCCTCTTGCGAAAGGCAGTCCAATTCCTTTAAGCGAATTGGCAACTATTCGTTATGAAAAAGGTCCACAAGTCATAAAAAGTGAAGACACTTTTTTAGTAGGTTATGTCTTATTCGATAAATTAGATGGTTTTGCGGAAGTGAGTGTGGTTGAGAATGCACAAACCTTAATTCAGCAAAAAATTGATTCAGGTGAATTAGTAGTGCCAAAAGGTATTAATTACAAATTCACAGGTACTTACGAAAATCAGTTAAGGGCAGAAAAAACATTATCTGTTGTAGTGCCTTTAGCTTTAGTAATTATTTTTTTGATTTTATACTTCCAATTTCGTTCAGTAGCCACATCTCTAATGGTATTTACAGGAATAGCAGTAGCCTTTGCTGGTGGATTTGTTATGATATGGCTCTATGGTCAAGATTGGTTTTTAAACTTCAATTTCTTTGGGGAAAATATGCGAGACTTATTTCAAATGCATCCCATTAATTTAAGTGTTGCCGTTTGGGTTGGTTTTATAGCACTCTTTGGTATTGCAACCGATGATGGCGTTGTCATGGCAACTTATTTAACACAAACTTTCGATAGAAACACACCAGAAAATAAGAAAGAAATTAGAGCATCGATTGTAGAAGCAGGAGAGAAACGTATACGCCCTTGTTTAATGACTACAGCAACCACCATATTGGCATTATTGCCAGTTTTAACATCAACAGGACGCGGAAGTGACATTATGATTCCTATGGCAATTCCAAGTTTTGGTGGCATGTTAATCGCTTTAATCACATTATTTGTTGTCCCAGTATTATACAGCTGGAAACAAGAATTTCAATTTAAAAGAACAGTAAAATGAAATACATAAAAATAAATATAAAATTTGTCTTGGTTCTAGGATCTTGTTTCTTGAGTCTCTTTGCAAATGCACAACAATTAGAATCATTTATTGAAGAAGCGCTAGCAAACAGTCCAGAGATTCAAAAGTTTGAAATACAATATAAGAGAGCTACTGAAAAAGTAAATGAAGTAAATACTATTCCGAATACTGAATTTGGTGTAGGTTACTTTGTAAGTGAACCAGAAACACGTACAGGAGCACAACGATTTAAAGTATCAGCTAAACAAATGATGCCTTGGTTTGGTAATATAACCGCAAGAGAAAACTATGTTAGTTCTTTGGCAGATACTAAATACGAAGATATTGTTATTGCTAAACGAAAATTAATGGCTTCAGTTTCACAATCCTATTACAATCTCTATGCTAACAAGGCGAAACACGAAGTATTAAAAGAAAACATCAAATTACTTGATACCTATGAAACGTTGGCATTGACTTCCGTCGAAGTTGGTAAAGCTTCAGCAGTAGATGTATTACGATTACAAATGCGTCAAAATGAAATACAACAATTATTAGATATTTTGAGTCAACAATTTCTAGCAGAACAAACTAATTTTAATAAACTCTTAAATCGGGGTAAAGCTATTACAGTAAATGTTATAAATGAGTTGCATTTACCTTCGGAAGATTTTGAAATAGTTTTAGAAAATTTACAATTACATCCTGAATTACTGAAATATGATAAACTCTATCATTCAGTTGAACAATCTGAATTACTAAACCAAAAAGAAAGTAGCCCAATGATTGGTTTTGGATTGGATTATATCTATGTGGAGAAACGACCAGATATGAATTTTAGTGATAATGGAAAAGATATAATAATGCCTATGGTTTCATTATCAATACCAGTTTTCAACAAAAAATATAAATCCCAAACTAAACAAAACGAGTTGCAACAACAAGAAATTGTAGCTCAAAAGCAGGAACGCTTAAATACATTAGAAACGCTTTTAGATAAAGCAGTAAATGATAGAATTTCGGCACGTATAAGTTATACAACCCAAACAAAAAACTTAAAGGAAGCCATAAATGCAGAGGAAATACTAGTTAAAAATTATGAAACTGGAACGATTGATTTTAATGATGTTTTGGATATACAGGAACTGCAATTGAAGTTTCAAATTAATCAAATCGAATCGGTTAAGAATTATTATATGCAAACAACAATTATTAACTATTTAACCAATTAATTTCTCGTGTTTTAAGATTAAATTAATTGAAATTATACAATGTGAAACAAATAAATTATTAACATTAAAAATAAAATATTATGGACTATTATTTTAACAAAACAGTAAAAGGTAATTTTAATGACACTATAGAAAAAGTGATAGAAGCACTCAAAACTGAAGACTTTGGTGTTTTAACGGAAATTGATATCAAAGCAACACTCAAAAAGAAACTAGATGTTAATTTCAATAACTACACAATATTGGGAGCCTGTAATCCACCTTATGCATACAAAGCGCTATTAGCAGAAAACAAAATTGGGACTATGTTACCTTGTAATGTGATTGTACAAGAATTAGATTCTGGAGACATTGAAGTATCAGCAGTAAATCCAATGGCTTCCATGCAAGCTGTAGATAACGATGACTTAAAGGGAATTGCTGAAGAAATTACCAAGAAACTTAAAACTGTTATAGATAGACTTTAAAAGAATAATTAACTATGAAACACACCTATCACATACAAGGAATGACCTGCAACGGTTGTCGCAGTCACGTTGAAGAAACACTTTCTAAAGTGGAAGGTGTTTCAAAAGCAATTGTTGATTTAGAAAAATTAGAGGCTATCATTGAAATGGAATCTCATATTCCAATAGAAACATTTCAAAAAGCCTTGAAAAATGATGGTGGTAGATACAGTATTCATAAGCAAGATGAGCATCATCAACATTCTGAAGTTAAAAAGTCAAATCAACTAAAAGGGAAAGGTACAGGGACATTTTATTGTCCGATGCATTGCGAAGGTGATAAAACCTATGACAAACCAGGCGATTGTCCTGTTTGCGGAATGGACTTGGTGGAAGAACAAAATCTATCTGCAATCAGTTCAGAGCAATGGACATGTCCTATGCACCCAGAAGTTGTAAAAGATGAAGCGGGTTCGTGTCCTATTTGTGGGATGGATTTAGTACCTATGCAACCAGATCTTTCAGCAGAAGAAAAAACCTATAAAAAGCTATTAAAAAAGTTTAAGATTGCAGTTATATTCACATTGCCAATATTCTTGATAGCTATGAGCGACATGCTTACTAATAATCCATTATATGATGTAATGGAACAGAAATATTGGAATTGGATTCAATTTGTATTATCTATTCCAGTTGTCTTTTATGCTACGTGGATGTTTTTTGAGCGCGCCTATAAAAGTATTAAAACGTGGAATCTCAATATGTTTACACTAATTGGTATCGGTTCAGGTGTAGCTTGGTTATTTAGTGTATTTGGTATGATGTTTCCTGATTTTTTCCCAGAACAATTTAAAACAGAAACAGGAGCAGTACATGTGTATTTTGAGGCTTCAACTGTAATACTAACATTGGTTTTAATGGGACAATTGTTAGAAGCTCGTGCGCATAGTAAAACCAATTCAGCAGTAAAAGAATTATTGAAATTAGCACCAAACAAAGCCATAAAAATAGTTGATGGTCAAGAATTTGAAGTAAGCATCGACAAAATAGAATTAAGTGATATTCTAAAAGTAAAACCAGGTGATAAAATACCTGTGGATGGTGTGATAACAGAAGGCGAAACAACCATTGACGAATCTATGATCACTGGAGAACCTATTCCTGTTGATAAGGCAAAAGGTGATACCGTTAGTAGTGGAACTATAAATGGTAATCAAACTTTTTTAATGAAAGCTAAAAAAGTTGGGAGTGATACATTACTTTCCCAAATCATTCATATGGTTAACGATGCGAGTAGAAGTCGTGCACCTATTCAGAATTTAGCAGATAAAGTATCAGGTTATTTTGTACCTGTAGTGGTTATCATTTCTTTATTAACTTTTACAGTTTGGGTTATTTGGGGTCCAGAACCTATTTATGTTTATGCGTTTGTGAATGCTATTGCTGTACTGATCATTGCATGTCCGTGCGCATTAGGTTTGGCAACACCAATGTCTGTAATGGTTGGTGTGGGTAAGGGTGCTCAAAATGGTGTATTGATTAGAAATGCTGAAGCACTTGAAAAATTAAACAAAGTAGATACTTTAATCATTGATAAAACAGGTACGATTACAGAAGGAAAACCAACAGTAGAAAAGATAGGTGCTTTCAATGACAATTTAAGTCAAAATAAAGTGCTTCAATATATTGTATCCTTAAATAGCAATAGCGAACATCCATTAGCTGAAGCTACAGTTAAATATGGTAAGAAAGAAAATACTGAAATTTTAAAATCAAATGCATTTAGTGCAGTTACGGGTAAAGGTGTAGAAGCTTCTATTAACAGTAAAAAGGTAGCTTTAGGAAATCCTAAAATGATGGCATATGCCAAAGCCGAAATAACTTCACAAATGGAAGAAGAAGCCACAACTTATCAAAAACAAGGTAAAACAGTGTCGTACTTATCGATAGATAAAATAGTTACAGGTTACGTAGTTATTGGAGACAAAATCAAGGAAACCAGTGCAAAAGCTATCAAAACACTTCAAGACAAAGGTATTGTGGTAATAATGCTAACAGGCGATAATCACGAAACAGCACAAGCAGTAGCTTCAAAACTTAATCTTACAGATTTTAAAGCTAGCATGTTACCTGAAAACAAATTACAAGAAGTAGAGAAACTGCAAAAGCAAGGAAAGGTTGTTGCTATGGCAGGCGATGGTATTAACGATGCACCTGCGTTAGCCAAAAGTGATGTTGGTATAGCAATGGGAACAGGAACTGATGTGGCAATTGAAAGCGCAATGATAACTTTAGTAAAAGGAGATTTACACGGAATTGTAAAAGCAAGAAATTTAAGTGAAGGCGTAATGAAAAACATAAAACAAAATCTATTTTTTGCACTTATTTATAACACATTAGGTGTACCTATTGCAGCAGGAGTATTATTCCCATTCTTCGGTATTTTACTATCACCAATGATAGCAGCATTAGCAATGAGTTTTAGCTCTGTTTCAGTAATTGCAAATGCATTACGATTGCGACATATTAAAATATAACTATGGTAAATAGACATACAGCATTAAAAATTAGAAAGACACATCGTTATTTAGGTTTATTTTTAGGGATACAATTCCTTTTTTGGACATTAAGTGGGTTATACTTTAGTTGGACCAATATCAATGATATTCATGGGGACCAGTTCAAGGATTTAAAATATCAACCTCAAGCATTTAATAAATTAATAAGTCCATCTCAACTCAATGTTTCAGAAGGTATAAATACTATTGCCTTAAGAGATATTAATAACACACCTTATTATTGGATTAACAATAAGCAATTGTATAATGCTATTAATGGAGATGTAAAAAATAGTATAACAAAGGAAGAAGCTTTATATGTAGCGAAGAACTATATGAAAAGTGATTTAAAAGTAATGAAAATCGAACAAATTAATGAAGTAGATAAACACCATGAGTATAGAGAGAAGCTGTTACCTGCGTATGTAATATCATATCAAACAGATGAAGCAATTAAAGCTTATGTCTCTATTAATGATGGAAAATTTCAAACTGTAAGGCATCGTAGTTGGCGTTGGTTTGATTTTTTATGGATGACACATACAATGGATTATGAAGGTAGAGATAACTTCAACACAGTAGTATTAAGATCATTCTCACTATTAGGATTAATCACAGTATTGAGTGGATTTTTATTGTGGTACATTTCTTCACCATCAGTTATAAAATTATTAAAACGGAAAAACAAATAAAATGAAAAAATACGCTAAATATATAGGCATATTAGCCATTGGGATACTATTAGGATGGATGCTTTTTGGAGGTTCATCTAATAAAGAAATAGAACATAATCACAATAAAGTAGCAGAAAAAAATCAAATGTGGACCTGTTCTATGCATCCACAGATTATGCAACCAGAACAAGGTGATTGTCCAATATGCGGTATGGATTTAATTCCAGCTGCAAGTAGTTCTGATGGCTTATTGGCAAATCAATTCAAGTTAACGGATAATGCAATGGCTTTAGCAAATATCCAGACCTCTATTATAGGCTCTAATTTGCCAGAAGATAATATTATAAAATTGTCAGGTAAAATTGTTGAAAACGAAGAAACCAATTCAGTTCAAGTCAGTTATTTTACAGGTAGAATAGAACACTTAAATGTTGGTTTTACAGGTGAAAAAGTCAGTAAAGGGCAACTTTTAGCATCTATATATTCACCTGAATTATATGCAGCACAACAAGAACTAATAACTGCTGCGTCATTAAAAGAATCCCAACCTGCACTATACAAAGCTGTTCGTAATAAATTGAAAATATGGAAATTGACAGAAAAACAAATCAATCAAATTGAAAGCTCTGGAAAGGTTCAGGAAAACATTCCAGTATATGCAACAATTTCAGGCACAGTAGCTGAAAAATTGGTAGAACAAGGCGATTATATTAAACAAGGTCAGTCTTTATTTAAAATCTCAAATCTTAACACAGTTTGGGCAAATTTTGATGTCTATGAAAATCAAATCGACCTATTTAAAAAAGGGCAAGAAATTTCCATAATCACAAATGCTTATCCAAACAAGGAGTTTACTGCCAAAGTTGATTTTATAAATCCAATTTTAGACACTAAAACGAGGACTGTAACCTTAAGAGCTGTTTTAAATAATAAAGGAGATATATTCAAACCAGGAATGTTTGTTGAAGGTAGAATAGCAGAAATGTTTTCTTCTGAAAACCAATCATTAATTATACCATCGACTGCAGTATTATGGACTGGAGAACGCTCTGTAGTCTATATAAAAACAAATCCAAATCAATCTGTTTTTGAAATGCGTGAGATAGCATTAGGAAATCAAATTGGAGAGAATTATGAAGTGTCGGAAGGATTAGAAATTGGTGATGAGATTGTAACTTACGGGGCTTTTACAGTTGATGCCGCAGCACAATTACAAGGAAAAAAATCTATGATGAATAAAGATGGTGGTAAGGTTATGACAGGACATGAAGGGCATCTTGGTATGGAAGCAGCAGCTTCAATAACTAATGAAAATCATTCCAACATGAATGACAGAATAAATGTCTCAATAGACTTTCAAAATCAATTAAAAACGGTTTTTAATAATTATATCGATCTGAAAGATGATTTAATAAAGGATAATTCTAAAAAGGTTAGTAAAGAAGCAAAAAAACTATTGGATAATCTGACAAAAGTTGATATGAAACTTTTAACTAGTAGTAATGCTCACAATCATTGGATGTCATTAGAAAAAGAAATAAAAATAGCTGCCAATTCAATTTCAAGCACATCAGATATTGCCATGCAAAGAAATTATTTTAAACGTTTATCGTCCAACTTAACAATTGCTTTAGAACTTTTTGGTATTAATGAGAAGGTGTATCATCAATTCTGTCCAATGGCGGATAATAACAAAGGAGCATATTGGTTGAGTAAAGAAGAAAAAGTATTTAACCCCTATTTTGGTGATGCAATGCTAAAGTG
>UPTN01001365.1_pt1 | contig 10852 bp, 10 predicted proteins | sample 2160111 | NCBI WGS metagenome assembly UPTN01 (sample SAMN06265058, study PRJEB28932) | marine metagenome | isolation source: Columbia River Estuary | place: USA:Columbia River Estuary, USA | collected 2014-05-05 | reverse complement strand
TATAAGCAGCAATACCGGCTGTTACACCTAATAGTATATTTTTACCGCTTAAAACCGACATCTATTTTTGAGTTTCTTCTGGGTTTCTGTAATATATTTTACCATTTAACCATTCTTCAACAGCAATTGCAGTTGGCTTTGGTAATTTTTCATAATATTTAGAAACTTCAATTTGCTCTTTATTTTCAAATACTTCATCTAAACTATCAGTATAGGTAGCAAATTCTTCTAACTTTTCGATCAATTCACTTTTTAAATCACTACTAATTTGCTCAGATCTTTTAGAGATAATAGTAATTGCTTCGTAAATGTTTTGGGTTGGCGCTTCAATTTTGTTTTTATCGTACGTAATTGTAGTTGTAGCAGCCTTCGAGTTTTTATAATCCATTAGTTTTCAGTTTTTTGTGCAATAAAAATATTAATTTCATTATTTAATTCATTCAATAACTCCTCAGTTTCTTTCAAATTTTCAGATTCTGGGAAATTACGTTTAAATTTTTCGTGTGCTTTAACAGCATCTTTTAATCTTGTTTCTTTTTTTAGAAAATAACTATTTATAGCTAGTTTATATGAAGCCATAAATTTTAAATATAAAACATTTTCTTTATAGGAAGATCCTAAATACTCACCTAAAAAATTATCAAATGAAGCAATTGCAGCAATATAATCACCAGTATTGTAATATTGTTTTGCAATCTCAAAAGCTTTCTTTTCTAATTTAGATGTTAATTCTTTAATACTAACATTAGCTTCAGCAACTTTATCAGATTCTGGGTATTTGTAAATAAAATTCTGCAAAGCATTCAATGCTTCATATGTGTCTTTTTGATCTAAACTAAAAACTGGTGAAGCTAAAAAATAACTGTGTGCTGACAGGTAAGCAGCTTCCTCAACTTTAGAGCTTTGAGGATAATTTTTTACAAATTTATCGAAGTAATAGGACGATAAACTATATTGTTTTGTGTTGTAATAGGATTGTGAAATCATATATTGCACACGTTCCATTTGAGGTTTCCCTCTATAAAAAGGTGTAATTTTCTCAAATAAGGCAATAGCTTTATTATAACTTTGAGCTTCATACAACTGTGTAGCCATCTCATATTGTTCTTGGGCAGTGCCTTTATTCAATACTTTACTATATTCACCACAAGATGAAAGTACGATGAAAACCAATAAAATGAAAATATAAATCTTATTTTTTTGCATTTGGCAAAATTAGTTATTTATTATGGATAATTAAAATGATTTTTTCACTTCAATAATTCACAAAAATAACTTGCTTTAAGTACATAATAAGCTTAAAAAGCTTAATTGTTTGTTAATTATTTAGCTGCTGGTGCTACTGAACTTACAATTGTTAGTTGTTTTATATCATTATCAAACAAATATAAACCACCTTTATCGTCACCAATCAGGTTAATTTTATCTAAAATAGTTCTTGCCTGTGCTTCTTCTTCAATTTGCTCGGCAACATACCATTGCAAGAAATTATGTGTTGCATAATCTTTTTCTTCCAAAGAGATATGAACCAACTCATTGATGCTTTGAGAAACAAATATTTCGTGTTTAAATAATGTTTCAAACATTTCTTTAATTGAACCAAATTCAAGTGCAGGCCCATCTAATTCTGAAACTTTCGCATGTCCTCCACGTTCATTTATATATTTAAACAACTTAAGCATGTGTTGACGTTCCTCATCTGATTGTCCATACATAAATTGAGAAACACCTTCTAAACCTTTTAGTTCAGCCCAAGAGGCCATGGCTAAATATATTTGAGAAGACTCAGCCTCAATTCTAATTTGATTATTTAACACAGTTTGCATTCTATCTGATAACATAATATTCCTTTATTTTAAATTGAATTTTTCTATTTAATAATTATCGACAAAGTTATTGATTTTTTGTTGTAAATCATAGGAAGCAGCAACTAAAGGTAAACGAACATTTTCTGAACAAATATTTATGCTTTTTAACAGTGCCTTTATCCCTGACGGATTGCATTCTTCAAAAATATAATCGATGCTGTTCATTACTTTATAATGCAATTCATTCGCCTTGTCAACATTTCCCATTAAACCTTGTTGAATCATTTCTGAAAAATCTTTTGGCAACCCTTGTCCAATTACTGAAATAACACCTGCCCCACCAGCTAAAACCATCTGTAAAGCAATCATGTCATCGCCAGAAATCACCATAAAATCTTTAGGTTTGTGTTGAATAATACGCATTGCCTGAACAATATCTCCAGCAGCTTCTTTTACCGCTACAATATTTTTAAAATCGCTTGCCAAACGCAAAACTGTTTTTGGTTCAAGATTTTTACCTGTTCTTCCAGGAACATTGTAAACAATTATTGGTAGCGGGCTCACTTCTGAAATCGCTTTAAAATGCTGATAAATACCTTCTTGCGTAGGTTTATTATAGTATGGAGAAACTGAAAGAATCGCGCAAAAGGCTGATAGATCAGATGTTTTAATTTCATTAACAACATTCATAGTATTATTACCACCAATCCCTATAACCAAAGGAAGTCTACCATTATTAACCTTAATAATTGTTGATTTTACCTGCTCTTTTTCTGTGGCAGTTAATGTTGCAGGTTCACCTGTTGTTCCTAAAACAACTAAGTAATTTACGCCATTCTCAATTTGAAAGTTCACCAAACGTTCCAACCCTTTAAAATCAACCGATTTATCTTCATTAAAAGGCGTTACCAATGCTACTCCAGTACCCAACAATTCTTTCATTTGTATGTTTTTAATATTTTTAAAATGTAACCTTAAAGGTCCGCTATATTTTATTCAAAATAGCTAAATATTTCTTCATTTCATTGGTAAACAACTCAATTTCTGATGTATCACAATTAATTAATAAATCGTAAAAACGCTTATCAAAATGCGCAAACCCAACCCTAAATGCTACTTTACACTGCAATATTAACAAGTTGGTGTATATATTTTCAACTTTACTATAATTAATTAACAAATCGTATTTATTTGTTAAAATTTCATTTAATTGAGCAGACTTAATTATTCCATTCCAACCAAAATCTTGAGGTGTATAAAAACCTTCAACATTGTTGTTCTTGTTTCTTTTCTTTTGAAAAATCATCAATTCAATTTTGCAGCCTGATAATTCAAGTATTTTTTTTAAACAACTCTCTATTACTTCTTTTTTAGAAATATCATCCAAAAAAATAAGTGCATTTTGTACTTTACCTGAAGAACTTTCGTGACAGTTCTCTAGTAATCTTGGCAATTGTTTCTTTAAAAATATTTGATTGCTTTTTCGTTTAAATCCTGTAAAAATCATCTATATTTACCATTGGTTTACAAAATTAATTAAAATCAATAGCATTTCAACAATGAAAAAATTTATTATTTCATTTTTTACAATTTTATTGCTTCTAAGCTGTAAAAATGAACCTCAATATTTAGTTAAAATTGAAGGTAAACTCCTTCCTATTACTGAGGAAATCAATTCAGATAAAACCATTGAAGCTTTTATTCAACCCTTTAAAGAAAAAGTTGAAGGAGAAATGAATGCTGTTTTAAGTTATACACCCAATGACTTAATTAGAACCGACGGAGATTTAGAGAGTTCGCTTGGAAATTTAATGGCCGATTTGTGTTTTGAAAGAGCAAACCCAGTTTTTAAAAGCCGAACTGGCAAAAATATTGATTTTGCAATGTTAAACTACGGCGGTATTAGAGCTGGTATTTCAAAAGGGGCTATTACCATGGAACATGCATTTAATTTAATGCCTTTTGAAAATGAATTAGTAGTGGTTGAATTGACTTCCAAAAAAATGCAAGATTTAATAAATTATTTAATTATTGAGAATAAAGCGCATCCACTTTCAAAACAAATAAACTTGACAATTACAAATTTTGAACATAAATTAACCATCAATAATTCACCACTAGATACTTCAAAAAACTATTTTGTACTAACTTCTGATTATTTACAAAATGGTGGAGATAATATGAATTTCTTTAAAAATCCTGTTAATTTATTCAAACTCGAATATAAAGTTCGAAATGCTATTGTAGATTATTTTGCAGAAACAGATACAATTAAAGTTGTATTGGACGGACGATTTAGAAAAATTAATTAAGATGATGAAAAGAAGAAATTTTATACAAAAATCTACAGCTGCAACTGCTTTTTTAACGCTAGGTGGCATTTCAATGCAGTCTTTTTCAACAGCAAGCACAAAACACATTACCATTTTACACACCAACGATGTTCATAGCCATATAGAACCATTTTCTAACACACATTATAAATACCCAAATATGGGTGGTGTTGCCAGAAGAGCAACTTTGGTTGAAGCAATTAGACATGAAAATCCGAACACCTTACTTTTAGATGCGGGTGATATTTTTCAGGGCACACCTTACTTCAATTTTTATGGTGGGGAATTGGAATTTAAATTGATGAGTATGTTGAAATACGATGCTGCAACCATTGGAAACCACGATTTTGACAATGGCATTGACGGCTTATATGCACAACTTCCACATGCAAAATTCGATTTTCTGTCAGCAAATTACAATTTTAAAAATACTGTTTTAGATACCCAAATAAAACCATATAAAATTTTTGAAAAAGATGACATAAAAATAGGTGTATTTGGGTTAGGAATTGAGCTTGAAGGTTTGGTTGATACAAGAAACTATAAAGAAACTATTTATTTAAATCCAATTGAAATTGCTCAGGATATGAGTAGAATTTTAAAGGAAGATGAAAAATGTGATTTGGTAATTTGCTTATCGCATTTAGGTTACCATTACAAAAATGAAACAAATAAAATCAGCGATTTGGTATTGGCTTCAAAAACAAATAACATCGATTTAATTATTGGTGGTCATACGCATACTTTTTTACCAAAACCTACCATTACAAAAAACAGTGATGGCGAAAATGTTTTGGTAAATCAGGTTGGTTGTTATGGAATAAATGTTGGAAGAGTTGATTTTTATTTTGATAGTGACAAAAACAAATCGAGTAAAGGGAAAAGTATTATTGTTTAAAATTTATAAGAAAAGAAAATGCGCATAGAAACAGATATAAAATTAGGGTTTAAAGATGTAATGATTCGTCCAAAACGTTCCACTTTAAGCTCAAGATCACAAGTTACTTTAGATAGAGATTTTACTTTTTTACACAGTAAATATAAATGGAATGGCATTCCAATTATGGCTGCAAATATGGATACTGTTGGAACTTTTGAAATGGCAGCAGCACTTGCAAAACATAAAATTTTCACTGCAATCCATAAACATTATTCGTTAGAAAAGTGGGCTGATTTTATTGACTCAAATACTGAAGATATTACTGACTATTTTGCTGTAAGTACTGGGACTGGAAGTGCAGATTCTAAAAAGCTGGCAGCAATTTTTAAACAACATCCTCAAATAAAATTTATTTGTATTGATGTTGCAAATGGATATTCTGAGCATTTTGTAAATTTTGTTAAACAAACACGCGAACAGTATTCTGATAAAATTATTATGGCTGGAAATGTGGTTACTGGCGAAATGGTTGAAGAATTATTATTAGCTGGTGCCGATATTATTAAAGTTGGTATTGGTCCAGGCTCTGTTTGCACAACACGCGTAAAAACCGGTGTTGGTTATCCACAACTTTCAGCAATAATTGAATGTGCTGATGCTGCCCATGGTTTAGGAGGTCAAATAGTTTCAGATGGCGGTTGTAAAATACCTGGTGATATTGCAAAGGCTTTTGGTGGTGGTGCAGATTTTGTGATGTTAGGTGGTATGTTTGCGGGCCATACAGAAAGCGGTGGAAAAACAATTGAAGTCAATGGTGAGAAATTCAAACAATTTTACGGAATGAGTTCCGAAACAGCTATGAATAAACATGTGGGTGGAATTGCCGATTACAGAGCTTCAGAAGGAAAAACAGTTCAAATTCCATATCGAGGAATGGTTGAAAATACTATTCATGATATTTTAGGTAGTTTACGTTCAACTTGTACTTATGTAGGCGCAAACAGACTTAAAGAATTAACTAAAAGAACCACATTTATTAGGGTTCAGGAGCAGCATAATGAAGTTTTTTCTGAGTAGAAAAATAGTTATCAAGTGATGTTTATTTTGTATTAATTTTTAACCTTTGACCAGCAACCATAGATCTATAAATTAAATACTGTGCAACTATATAGGTAATCATAATTAATACTGCAAAAATTTGAGTCGTATTATAAAATTTATTTATCGCTAAAATTGAATCCGAACTAATAAATATAAGCGCACCAACAAACATTAAAAATGATTGGGTAGTTTTTGTATTCACATAATCTAACATAGCAACAACTCCAAAAATTGAAATTGTGAATCCGTAAATAATAACTGGAATTAATAATTCATTCAAAGTATCTTTCAAGAAAAATATCAGAAATAAAAACAATGTTAAAAAAGGAAAAATTGAGACTAAAATTTTAGAAATAGTTGATTTCTGAAGTCGACCAAACACAATTTTTATAAAAAATAGATGTGCAATTAGGAATGAAACGAGCCCTACTATAAAATACAATTCTCCTTCAAAAATTAAAAAAAAATCTCCCATAAACGAGAAAAGCAAAGCTAGTATGTAAGTTTTATTTCTTTCTGAAACAGAAACAGCATATAAAGCCATTAATGATAATAAAATGAATGGCTTAAACAATTGAATTAAAATGGGTATTTTAAATAGTATTCCTGTAATATCCAATAATGAAACTACCATAAATACAAGCAAAACAATTTTAGATTTTCCCATTTAATAAATTTAATTCCAAGTTGGCAATGTACACTTTTCGCTTAATTTCTTTAACAATGGCTTAATACCATCTACTAAACTTTGTTGCATGATTTTTGAATTATCTTGATGGCATTGCAAACAAGCACCAACCAATAATAACTGCTTCTGTTCATCAACTGAAAAAGGTCTAAAATCAGTTCTTGTTGAATTTACAACACCTTTTTTAACAGGTTTTAAAAAAGGAATCCAAGCATCTTCCGGCAAATTATCGTTTAAATTTAGAGCATATTCAGAAGTGAATTGCCACTGTGCCAAACCATTTTGAATTACATATTTTAATTCACCGTTTCCATAACCTAAAGTAGCTGAATTTGAATGACAACTTTTACAATCTCTAACTTTTGAAACTGTTGTATGCGGTGAATTTGGGGCGTACAACCTATGAAAAGAAACGTCACTTCCAATTTCTTTTCCACTATAACTTCCTTTATCAATTGTCAAAATCATTCCAGGAACTGCCGGTTCTATGTGTTTTCCTTCCCTATTTTCTCTTATTCCCATTGCAGGTAATGATGAAGAAAATTCAGAAACATATTCTTTCCATTGTCCTTTTCCATATTTTTTATCCAACAAATCAAAAGCTCTTGGTTCATTTTTATCAAATTGGTTATGGCAACCAATGCAGCGTGAGGTCCAAGATGAATGGCAAGTTGCACAACTCACATTTTTATGCGCATTGTCTCTAGAGCAAATTTCTGACTGTGGGTTTAATTCATGTAATTTACCATCTTTTTTACCAATTAAAAATGCATTTCCAACTGAATCTATAAAAGTATTCACCAATGGATGTCCATCTTTTTTAACAGCAATTAGCTGTTTATCATTGTGTTTATAATCTCTATGCAAAAAAACCAACAAACTTTCAGCATCTAACTTACTGTAAGGTATGGTGTTTGGTTTTTCTTTAAAATGACAATCGGCACATTGCAATTTTACTGCTTGTTCTTCATGGGTGTATTTTTTACCATCGCCCATAACTTCGTGCGAAGAATGGCAATCTATACATAACAATCCCTTGGTATGGTGTATATCTTCTTCAATGTATTTATAAACACGCTTATCTTCAACTGTTTTATAACCTGCCTTATTAATAATATCACTTTCATTTAATAAAGTTTCTTGCCAACCTTCATAGTTCGTTGAAATTCTACTCGATCGGCTATGACAACCGTAACAATGTTCATTTTTCACAAAAATATTAGTTGCAGGATGAAATTTTGGTACTGTTTTTTTATTGGAATCTAAATACGTTTTTAAATCAGCTTTCGCTTCTTCCGAATAATTTAAATGGCAAGCATTACATCCTCCACCTCTACTTAACTGGGTAATTTCTCCAAACTCCTTTTTCTCAGCTCCTAAATGACAATTGGCACATAGATCTCGAATATGTTTATCCGAAGCTGAATTTTTTATTAACTGGATATGATATTGATGGTTTGGAGAATTAGCTTCACCAAAAATATATTTATCAACAGCAATTAATCCACTATTAGAAGTCATCAGTGAATTTTTAATTTTAGAAAGTTCATTTGGGTGACAAGTTCCACAAGTTGAATCAGCATCCGCTAAATTTCCAGGAATTAAGACCATCCCTTTATGAGAATCTTCTTTATCTAAGGTATTTGGATTTCCTAAATGGCAACTTCGACAACCAATTAATGTTGGATTGTGATAATTTGAATACCCCTTGGTATTTTGATGACACTCCAAACAAGATTCTTTTGAAACCGCTTCAATCTTAGTGTATGCAGCATCTTTTGAAATTACTGAATGCTCACTTTTATTTTTCAGAATAAAAAACAAAGCAATAAGCACTAAAAAAATCAATATAAATACCCCAATTTTGGAAACTTTAGTCTTCATAAAAATTATATTAATACAAACGTACAACAATTTAAATTTTATAGAAAATATTTCAAAAAACACAAACAACTGACATCCAATTACAAAACTGAAATATGTTACTTTAGTTACATTTACTTATTTGATAATCAACACCTTAATGTAACCATTGTTACCGTTTCAAATTTACAATTATGACTTTTGTCATACTCTAAACTTCTAGCTCTAAATATCTTTACCCCTGAAATTAATACTAAAACTTATGACAACTTCTAGAAGAAAATTTATTAAAATTTCTGCACTAGGTTTAGGAGGTATTGCGGCGACAACTACAGCATTAAACATGTTTGGATCAAATTCATATTTAGATGAACTGGTTAGAGAAAATGTTGCAAAAAATTTAAAAAGATCTGCTACCTATTGCGAAGTTTGCTTTTGGAAATGCGCCGCTTGGGCCTATACAACTGAAGAAGGCGATATTAAAAAAATTATTGGGAATGATGAAGATTCACATTGCTATGGCCGTTTGTGTCCAAGAGGCACAGGTGGTGTTGGAATGTATAATGATGAAGATCGTTTAAAAACACCTTTAATTAGAACTACTATTAATGGTGAAGAAACATTTAGAGAAGCAAGTTGGGAAGAAGCACTTGATTTAATTGCAGAAAAATTTAATGGAATTAAAGAAAAATATGGTGCTGAATCATTAGGTTTATTAAAACACGGTGCTCCTGGAAATCATTTAGAACATTTATTTAAATCATTTGGTTCCGATACTATTGGCGAACCAGCTTATGCACAATGTAGAGGCCCAAGAGAAACTGGTTTTAGATCAACCTTTGGAAGTTGGGTAGGTTCTCCGGAGCCAACAGATATAAGAGACACCAAATGTCTGGTACTTATTGGTTCTCACATTGGAGAAAACATGCACAATTCACAAGTGCAAGAAATGTCTGAAGCAATTGACAATGGCGCTACAATTATCACAGTTGATCCAAGATTCTCAACTGCAGCAAGTAAATCACAACATTGGTTACCTATTAAACCAGGAACTGATATTGCCTTGTTATTGGCTTGGATGAACGTTCTAATTGGAGAAAACCTATATGATAAAGAATATATTGAAAAATATGCTATTGGTTTTAATGAACTAAAAGAACACGTCAGCCAATTTACACCAGAATGGGCTTATGGAATAACCACAATAAAACCAGAAGAAATTAGAAATACTGCTAGAGCAATGGCTTATGCCTCACCATCTACAATTATACATCCTGGACGACACGTTGTATGGTATGGTGACGATACGCAAAGATCCAGAGCAATGGCAACTTTAAATGCTTTGTTAGGTTCTTGGGGAAGACGAGGTGGATTTTACTTTAAAGAAAGTTTAAAGATACCTGAATACCCCCAACCTGAATATCCACACCCAAAATGGGGATGGAAGGAAATAGGCGCAAAATATCCATTAGCCGAAATGGGAATTACAACTGAAATTATAAACGCTTCAATTCCTAATGAAGAAAACAAATATCCAGTAAAAGCCTGGATGGTAGCTGGTACAAATTTAACAAAATCAATTCCAAACAAAGCTCTTCTTGAAAAAGCAATTGACGCTTTAGAATTTATGGTTGTATTGGATACTATGCCAATGGATGTAACTGGTTATGCCGATGTAGTTTTACCTGAATGTACTTATTTAGAGCGTTACGATGATATTCGTTCAGCGACTAATAGGGAACCTTCTATTGCAGTTAGAGTCCCAGCCGTTGAACCAAAATACGATTCGAAACCGGCTTGGTGGGTTGCAAAAGAAATTGGAGAAAGAATGGGTGTTGGAGCTTATTTTAACTATACAGATTATGAAGAAGTTATTGAATGGCAACTAGAAAAATTAGGAACATCATTGGCTGAAATGAAAAAAATTGGGGTTAAAAATTTCCCTCGAAAATCAAGACCTTTATATTTAAGTGAAAATGAAGATTATCATTTCCCAACAGTAAGTGGTAAAATTGAATTGTTCTCTCAAGAATTTAAGGATCTAGGTTTCGACCCAATGCCAGTTTTCACAAAACATCCAGAACCACCTCAAGGTTATTACAGATTAAACTATGGTAGAGCACCAATGCATACATTTAGTAGAACTGTAAACAATCCTAATTTAAACGATTTAAAAAGT
>UPTN01001361.1_pt1 | contig 10879 bp, 13 predicted proteins | sample 2160111 | NCBI WGS metagenome assembly UPTN01 (sample SAMN06265058, study PRJEB28932) | marine metagenome | isolation source: Columbia River Estuary | place: USA:Columbia River Estuary, USA | collected 2014-05-05 | reverse complement strand
CAACAATATCGGCATCGTAAAATTCGTCAAAGGTTTCAATAATTAAATTATTCTCATTGTCTTTGTCTACATCAACATATAAGTTAAATGCCTGAACTATTGATTTAAAAAAGTCCTTTTGTTTTATTTTAGTTGGTAGTGAATTGTTAACCTCTAATGAATCTCCTTCTTCTATTGTAGTTTGACTATTTAAAATGTATGATGTGCTTCCACCAACACCACTAACTGATTGTAATGATACAGTACCGTATGCAGGGTCTAACTCATTGCCAGCTGCATCAAAAAAAGTATATTCAGGAATGGGAAAAGAATTTCCGTAAATATCAGGGTCTGTGTAATAACTATTAAAATGCCTAAATTCAAATACTTGCCTTGCTAAATTACCAGCAGTAATTGGAATGTCACCGCTTGCAATATCAAATGTGTCAAAATAATCAGTACCAACATTAAGTGTGGCAACTTCCATTCCATTAGCTACATAAGGATAAGGTGAGGTTGATTGTGCCCAATTTTGCCCGAATAAAATACTTTGTGAACTTGTATTATTTAAGGCATACCAAATGCCACCGCCACCTGATATTTGAATATAATTTGTTACTCTAAATAAACCATTAACCACTACTGTTGTTGCTACAACTAGTGGAAAACCAGGGTCAAAATAAGTAAACTTTAATTTTAATTTTTGATGATAAACAATATTATAATTTTTACTAAACGCAAAAGTTATAATTCCATTTAAGTTTTGGTTTCCTGTATCAAAAAATGGCAAAGGAGTTTCTTTATTAAAAGCTGTAAAATTATAATTAGCTCCAATGGCATTGGTAAAAGGTGGCGTTACATGACTTGGTATTATTGTTAAATTAAGATTTGAATTTAAACCTACATATAATTGTGACGCTTGTAGTTGAGCCAAAGAAGCATTCATAGTTGTTACGTTGGAATAACAATACAACTTTTTAAACTCAGCACTATTTAAGAATGTACTTGTAAAAGTCCGACCTGTTGCCGATATTATCTTTGTAATATATTCATAGATACTAAAGCAAGGTAAAAAATCTTTTACATTCCAAACAACATCACTACCTCCATTAGTACCCCTATCTATTAACGGATATACATAGCCTGTGCCTGTGCCTAAATAAGTTGTTCGTGAAGCTATTTGTAAAGCCCTTGTATAATTATGGTTGTATGCGCTGAAGTTTAAATCGTCCGAAGTGTTTGCATTCCCTGTTATGTATTTCTCGCCAATATCAACAAACAAAGAACCACCCGCACCAATTATTGAACATTCGTAAACTATTGAATTATCAGGGTTTATATTTATTTTAATCAGTTGTAAGTCACCGCTGAAATTTTCAATCTCATTTACAATATACCTAACTGGTGTCTTTAAATTCTTATTAAAGTATTGCGTTGCTACATTTACGCTAAAGATATTCTCAAATAGTTTATTGATTTCATTCGTACCATTTAGATTAATGGTTTTACTAAAAGATGCTTTGCGTTGATCGGGGTTTCTAACATCTGCTAAATTGTAATTTAAGCTAACTGGAATATTAACTGCAATAGGATATTTATCGAATGGATCTAATCCGTTCCTACCTTTTAATTCTAATCTCGTAACTACTGCCATAATTATATACCTCTTTGTCTAGTTTCCATTGTATCGAATGAGCAAGTCACACTATAATTAAATAACGATTCATTATCTAGTTTATATTCCTCATAACTATTTGTTGTTATTGTAACTGGTCTATATTCAGTTCCGTCCCACAAATAAACAATAGGGCTGCTAAATAAATCATTTAATTGAGTGCTTTGTGTTTCAGTTATCCAATCAGTATTTAAAGTAATTGATGAATCAATCATAGTGCTAATATTGTGCACCTCTCTATCGTAACTATTAGATGTATAATTAAAACTAGCGTTTAAATAATCTTTTTGCAAAGTAACTGCATTAACTTTTTTATTAAAATTTGTTTTACTTAATTTCTCGAAGTGAAAGAATAAGATGTTACCATCTCTATCTAAATAATATAAAACATAATCTTTGTATTTTGTGCAAAGTTCCTTTAAAGTAATTGAGTAACGTACTATGTTGCCCGCTGCGCTATTAAATGAAGTTCTAATAACATCGCCAAGTTGAGGTGTAGCAGTTGTAAACATTGTACTATTCAAACGCATTACGTATAAACTTAAAGTACCAGCACTTGGTAAAGCTGCAATATTAACGTTATCAATAGTTGATGCACCACGCCTTAAATCAACGCTTATATTAGTTATTGGCGTTGTTAAATTTTGTATAAAATGTAAATAGAAATCCTGTGCTAACATTAATCTGTTATCGGGTGTTATTGTTGTTATGTCTTTTGATAGGAAGTATTTGCCCGAAGTTCCATTAAATACGTAATCTGCAAAGTCATAAACCGCAAATGCTTTATCATTTAAACAACCGTCAAAGGCTGAATATCTTATTCTCTCTTGTTGCGCTGTATGAATAGTTCCTGAATAATATTCTTTAATGTAAATATCAACGCTAACTAATTTATTAGTCGCTACTTGTATCGGGGTTGCTAAACTTAATGTCGGGTTAAAAAAATGTTGTATGTAATTCTTTACCCATTGTTCTGCATTAAAAACCAAATATCCATCTGGTCTTTGTAATATATTTTCAGTATAAATTTGACCGCTGCCATTAACCTCAACAGTTACAATATATTTAAAATCGGCAATAGCTATTTGATTAGATATTGCAGTTATATACTGCTTATTGTAAGCAGGCATTATATCTTGTGGGACTTGTTTAAGTGTTAGTGCCATTATTGTATATTTATTATAAAATCTGTTTTTATTATTTCAGCTATTTTAGATTTCAATTCCTCTAATCTACCATCTTGAACTACTTGCTCAAAGAAATGTGTAGGCTCTAATTTTTTACTTTTTAATTTTCTTGAAATTAAGAATGCCGCCGCCCTCTTTGCATTTTCAAATGGCATCTTTTTTAATGTATTTAATTTTCTTTTGCTTTTTGATTTGCTTTGTTTTTCTTTACGAGCTGCCAAATCACTTATTCTTAATTTTTCAGCAAAGCCCCTTGTTGCACTCCATTCAGCTATTTTCTTTTGCCCCTCTTTACTTACGCTAGCAGCCTTACGACCTTTATCAACTACCTCCCAATAATCATTCATAGTTAAAGTAAAGATTAAACTACCACTTGAAAATTTAACTTTGTTTGCTAATACGCTAGCTTCTAATCTACTTGTTACCTTTCTGCCTTGATGCTTTGCAGCACGTTCATCTAACTTTTTACGCAAATTGCTTTTTAAGTCAACAGTTAAGTTAAGCCCAAACTCATTTAATAAATCAATTATTTCTTTATCTATTGCCATTTAATGCTATTTCAAACTTTCCTTTATCCTTTAAGTAGGCTAACTTATTGTAAAACCTTAAAACGTTCCATTCGTAAATATTATCTTCATTTAAGCCACTATCTTCGATGCAGAGGCTAACGCTGTATTCCCAACCCCACTGCTCAAAAAAGTCTGAAATTCGGAATCTGCCTGGACTTCCGTCATCATTTCTTGTATCACTTTGTCCGCTTGCTGCAAACAATCCTCTATAATCTCGCTGTAGTTTTTCAAACAATTTGAATAAAAAAAAACAGCCCCTAGTGTATTCTTTAACTTTGCTTTCTTAAAATACTCTACATTTCTAAAATGGTTGTCACTATTGTAAACCCAACCTTTTAAAGTTAGTTCGTGGTGGCATATTGCCATTAATTCGGGCAAACATTTAATATAATCGTTTCCGTTGTTTTTAAGAATGGTAGTAAAGTCTTTTTGCTGTGCAGTTGTATATTGATGGATTTCTTTAATGTATCTAAATTTATGAAAGCCAAAACGTACTGATTTCGCAATCGGAAATTGATTAATTGGATTGATTAAGAAAGCAGCACCCAAAAGCATATCGTAAACCTTAGTAGGTGATAGGCTTTCTATGTAGTCAATTGATTTGCCAGTTAAAATTGATAGTCTTTTGCAAGCCATATCCAATTTATCTAGTTTTTCGGTTTTAAGCAACTCCAATTGTTGGAACTGCTCAACTGTTAAATCTTCGTATCTTTTAGGAATAGTCATTATAATAATATAGTATTTTATTTGTTTTTTACGTTTATTGAATAAAGAAAGTGCTTTTTTTAAGTCGGTTTAAAGCTACATATCTAACCGAGTCCCAAAAGTGATTATTCCTATCTTCGGGTACATTTATATTTTTGCCTGTGCTATCGGTTGCCCATCTATAATTATAAGCCTCTTTAATTGCATTTGTTGACCTTGCTGTTATAAATATCTTTTGTTGCTGTAAAGTATCTATTGAATTACGGATTGAATCTGGTCCTTTCTTTGCTCCCTCTATTCTAAAACCTGCCCTACGTAAATCCTCAATACTTTTAGGCTCAGCACTATCTGCTACAATCATTTGATTTCTTTGCACCCCCAATTCAGTTAGTTTCTTTATAATATCACTATTGGTTAGCCCTGTTTCGTAAATCAGTTCGTTTAAATATAAATTGCCGTCATATCTATAAACCGCTGTTAAAGTAGTTGGATCGGATGTAAAACCCCAGTCTATACCATAGGCAATAAACTCAGCATCATTTGGAACGCTATCACATTTAGCCCAATTGTTAAATACTACCCCTTGTAAATTACCGATATTACCTAAGCCGTAAACATTCCATAGATTAGCCCAATATTCATTTTTAATCGTGCCATTCTCATTAAATCCATTTGTTTGGTACATCAATATTTCATTCTTTTCATTTTCAGAAAGTAACTCATTATCTTTAAAAGTTAATTGCAAAAAGTCGCAATCGGCTCTTTTAATAACATCGGTGTCAATATAAAATTCACTATCTGGATTGTAATCGGCATAGACTTGACCGGCACGTGACGCTACTTGTCGGTAACTTTCAAAGTCTATTTTATTGACTTCGTTAAAATATGCGACATCTGAACGTAAACCTTTACCGACATCGGACTTGTCTAATCCTATAAATTTAATAAACGAACCATTTGGGAATCGGTATAAAGTACCTGCTAAAAATCTATTTTCATCATAGATACCAATTAACCGCATAAGTTTAACAAAGTCTTTAATGACTGTTAATCTCATTTTAGTTAACTCAGCACTAAGTATTAATATTTCTTTATTAGATTGACTACTTGCATGATTGATTAACAATATCAATATACTTATTGTTTTGCCTGCACCTTGACCGCCACGAATAACCCTAATCCGTTTCTTTAAAGCTGCTATCTTCAATAAGGAGGTTGTCCTTTGAATCATCTAATGGATCTAAGTTTAATATCTTAATTGGTACATTTAAAGTTGAATCCATCTTATCAGTCCAACCTAATTTGTTCTTTGCGTAGAATATTCCTTTGCCTTCATTTGCAACTATATCCGCTGCTAAACTTTGAAATAAGTCATCTATCTTTTTTATAGTGTCGGATTTAGCTTTATTATCGCTTTTAAGCCATTCATAATATGTGTCCCTACTAATTGTGTCACCTACATTACGAGGCATCCATATATTCAAAAAGAATGCTATTGTAGGTATATGCCTTTCTCTTTGCTCAACTATCTTACCCGAACCAGTTGCAACCTCTTTAACATGATTTAAACAAACATCAATATATTGATTTGCATAGTTAGGTAATTCGTTTATAAATTCAATCGACTTATTATTTGACATTATTCCAAAAATTTATATGTTCGTATTCGTCTTGCATCAATTCATTATATAAATAAAAGTTCGTTTCAATATCACCGAATTAAAGTAATTAATCCTGAAGGGTTGGTGCTGCAATCCCCTTGTTGACATGTGTGCCATCGTAAGTAATAGATATAATTAAAATGTTATTAGTATAAAGTATTTCTTTATCCAAAGGTTTATACTTTTTAACATTCAATCGTAAGTTCCTTTCGCATTCCTTACCAACCCTTAATCTTTCCTTTGGGTTTGGCTCTTCTGCATAGTCAAATGTATATTTCGCTTTGAATGGCATTACTTCTTTGTATTTTTAGGTTTAACTTCCTCACTTTGATTAATATACGCTAGTATAATTTTAAAAGTATCTTTGTAGATATTTTGGCAGGTTGCACATTCCGATAATACTTCAGCCGTTGCATCGATTGAGTTATACGCTTCGAGTACCTCTTTTACAATATCATTCGACTTGTTAGGGCTAATTAAATCCATTGCTACTGCATAAATAAAATCTTTGTGTTTAATTAAAGTTTGATTCATTTTATTTTATTTTTTATTTCTGATTTAAATTTATTATTCTCGTAAATTAGTTTCCTTTGGTTTATTCCAAGTTCACTAGCTATTTCCCTTGTTGATGTAACCACCGACTTAAATAGTATTTCTGCTTTATTCGGTTGCTCTTTTGCAAATTTAACTGTCCGCTCAAACTTCATATCTATGTCAAAATTATAACTTTCCTCTGACATATCAAAATTTACTTCATAATCATTGTGCCGTTCAACTAAAGGATTTTTTGTATTAATTAGTTTGTTTGCCCGATGCCTATCGGAGTTCATGCCTTTTAAAACATTTGAGCAGTAAGCAATAAACTGACCGTTGTTTACTTTGTCAATTAAGAATATTTCAGGTTTCTCACAAAGGTACAATAAAAACTCTTGAAATAGATCATGTTGAATATCCCGATGGTTGCATAGCTTTGCAGTCAAACCAATAAGCATTCGGCTTGTTGCTGCTATGACTATCAGTTGCTCTTTATTGATTAGCAAATGTATTAAATTTCTCTAAGAACTCATCAAAATTGTGACAAATAAAATAAATGCCGCCGGCACGTTCAATGGCTTGTTGATATTCCTTTTGCGCTTCGCTTTGTTTATCCTTCATTTTAATTTCTATTTTAATTGATTTACCTTTATAAGTTGCGGATATATCAGCCGTTCCGTTAGTGCCTTGACCTTTAATATATTTGCCGCTACCTATCTTTTTTCGGTTTCCAAGTACATCGGTTACTATTCTTGATTCATCAATATAACGACCAGTGTTAGATATTCTTTCAGCTTGACCACCTATTAGGTTAATGTAATCAGTTACACACTTAGTTAAGCCATTTGCCGTTGCATCAGTATATTTAGTTCTAACAACGTAATCAGTTGGCATCTTAGTACGAGAGCAAGCGTAAGCGTGTTGGAGGTCGGAAAGTTGTTTTAATGAAGCCTTTACCATTTGCCCGAATTTGTTATACAATAATTATTACCTACATGAGCATTCATCCAATCCCCTTGTTGTAATATAAATTCTTTATTGTTACCGCTGCATTCGTTTTGAATAACTACTGAATAACTTTGTACATTATCAGATTGAATTATACCACAATTACAGGGCTTGTCTTCTTTTTTGTTGCAGGAACTAATTAAAGCTACGACTGCTATTATTATTGTTTTTTTCATTTGTATTTCTTTTTAAATATTTTATAAGGCATAGTGTTAAAATGTCCGTTAAATTCAAAGTCAATCAACTTAACTCCCTCTTTTGTGTAAATGTTAATTATTTTCATAGTATTAGTTTTTACATATTAATAAATCATTAAAATCATTATCATTCCATCCAATAAAATCTATATGAAACCTATCAGAAATTTTATAAAGTAATGGCTTGCCTATTTCATAAGGGTAATAATCATCTATATAAAAATAAATACGTTCTTTTTCTATATCAGTTAAAGGTGTTTTTAAAATCATTTTATAAACCTTTTCGCTATCAGCTTTAATATCTCTATCTCTTAGCTTTGTTATTTCAAATAAATCATTTAGTCTTTTCATTTTCGATTTCTTTTATAAAGTTATAAATAGTAGTGCGAGTTACTCCGAGCATTTCGGAAACCTCTTTTTTGTTTAAGTTAGGGTTTTGTTTATACAAAATTATGAATTTTTCTTTAGTTGTTTTTGTTTTATTTTCGTTTATAACGGTTTTAATATCTGATTTTTCAACGCTATCAATTTTAATCTTTTTTGACATTGCAATAAAATACTTAGATAATTTTTCAGCATTCAATATATTTTCTTTTGATATTAAATGAATAGTTGTTTTGTCATTAAAAAAGCAATCAATAGTATTAAGTATAAGTGCAAAACGTGGGATGTAACTTTTTTGTTTTGGCAGCATAGACTTCATGTATTCATTTTCATCATTTGAATTTTGAGTATTTGTAATTTGGTTAAATATTCTAATCCATTCTAATTTCGCATCCTCTGAAAAATAAACCGTTTGCGTTTCAATATCCATTTCAATATTACGTTTTAATAATTGATTTTTAACTGATTCATAAAAATTTATAATACTTGCATTATACCACTCAAGTATTTCATTAGTCATATCATTATCATTATACGCATCAATTTCTAATTCAGGATAAGACAAAAGCATCCTATCTATAAATCCGTTGTCTTTATTCTCTTCAGTATAAAACGTGCTAAATATACTTGGTTGAATGCCGCCTAAAACTGGTATTAAAGGTTTTTCAACAAAAGCACTCTTTGTACTTTTACGATTTAAACTAACTGATTTACCACTCCATGAAGATAACCAAAACTCTAAATCAGAACCTGCTCTGTATTTATTCATATCTTTAAACCACCCAGCAAGTTCATCTTTAAACACACCTACTGCATTATCCGATTCCTCATGCAAATCAACAAGAGCTTCTAATGTAATATCATTTACAATAAATTGATTTTTTAAAGGTTTTTTAATCTCTTCAGTTAATTTACGTTCCTCTTTATCTAATGACAAATAATATAAATATTTATCATTTTGCTTAATATACTTTTTAACTTCATTATTATTCGCTTTCATTAAAGGAAAAATAATATTTGATATACTTGGAGTTTTACCTAATCCAGCCTTGCCGACAATTGCCATCCATAAAGTAGTAGTTTCAACCCATCCGTTTTTTACTTGAACCTGTAAAGAATTACCAATAATAACACTTGACATCCACATAAAAGAACAACCCATGTAATCAATAGAACTATTTAATGTTTTATTGCACTCTAAGATGTAATTTTGAATAGTAGTAGGAAATATATCAATAGGAAATATTAAGTCATTTAAAACAATATTTGTTTTTTCTTTTAGTTCACTTGGCTCTTTAATTATTCGTGATCCAAAACCTTTAATATACAAATCCTTTGCAGCGGCTTTAAAATCTTTATTATGAAATTTAGTAGCATAAGCAATAAATGGGGTTATTAATTTTTCGTTATCATAAATAGTTCCAGTTGTAAATAAATACATGCAACCACTATTTTTATAAATATAACCTGAATGAGCGGAAGTGCCACCGTCACGTTTAATAATATATTTATCAGATAGCGTTCTAATTATTTTAAAATCACTTGCTATAATATCAAAAATAGATGTTTTTTGATTATACTCTTGCCATGGAGTTATTTTAGTTTCGTTATAACTATTGTCTATTTTAGCTTGTGGCTGCTCTTCTACATAATTATAAATCTTTGATATATCAATTAACACTTGCCTATCAAGTTCCGACACCTCTTTAATATCTGTATATGATTTTTTTGATATTTGATTTTCATAAACAAAAATATAACCGCCAATTCCACGAGTTTCAATAATAGCTTCAGGACTATCTTTTAACTTAGCTAACTTTTTATTACCATCTATTTTTTTACATTTATAAATAATATGATAGCCATTATTAATAGTTTTGTAAATAACAAATTTATTATCAAAGTCATCAATATTATCTTTTAAAAAATTAATATATTCATTCCAAAAATCTTGTTGCTCTTTTAATGAATTTAGTATTTTTAAATCAACATCAATACATTCTAAGTTATCATAACCAGTAACTATTCCAATTCCTTTAGTTGCAGCATTTTTATAATAATTAGAAAATATATCTTTATTTACTAATTCAGTTTGATGTATCTTCCACTTAATCCAAGGTTTTTTATTTTCACCTATTGGAATTAAAGATAAATTATTGTCTATTAATTGCCTTGCTCTTTCTAATGTTATCATACATTTTATTCAATAAAAAAACCCATGCCGTTGGAGTTCGGGCTCCTTCAGCAATGGGTTAATACTTTAGTTAATTTAGATGGTTCCCGAAAACCTTAACTAATTGCAAATATACAATTAAATTCAATACAAATTACAAAATGATAAAAATAAATATTTAAGTGTAAACCTACTTTACACAACTTTACACGATACTTTACACTTTTTTTAACGTAACTTATTGATTATCAAATGCAATGTGTAAACTTTACACTTTTTTACACTTTTAGTTTTTTTAAATTATTTTAACTGAATCACTTTTATTTTTTAGTCTGTGTAAAGTGTAAACTACTTTACACATTAGGTTTGATTATCAGATAATTAACTATTTTTTACTTTACACACTTTACACTTTACATCATTCTGCAATAAAAATATATTTAGGGGTTGCGCAACCCCATGCAACCCTTCTTTTACAAAAGATTTTAGTATTGATAATCAAGCAGTTATAAATTATTTTCATTTATTTTCAAAATATATTTTTTTATTCAATATATCTTATATATATTTGCAGCATGAAAAGAAAAAGAAAATTAATAGACCTAAGCCACGAATGTGTTGAGCGATTAACCATTCATGCAGTTAGAAAAAAAACAAACTTTAAAAATTTAATTGAAAATTATTTAGAAACCTTAAACCCAAAACTAATCAAATGATTCATCTACTAATCGAACTAACGCTAATTCTTGGAGTTTTATCAATAACTAAAACAATTTATAAAGAATGGAAATCTCAACAATAATCAAA
>UPTN01001359.1_pt1 | contig 10886 bp, 9 predicted proteins | sample 2160111 | NCBI WGS metagenome assembly UPTN01 (sample SAMN06265058, study PRJEB28932) | marine metagenome | isolation source: Columbia River Estuary | place: USA:Columbia River Estuary, USA | collected 2014-05-05 | reverse complement strand
TCCTCCCGGAATTGATTGAAGAATAGGAGTTTCTTCTTCAAAATAACCACTATTGTTAAAAAAAGTACGCATCGCTGTAAAAAGCTTTGTGCGTTTAATAAACACTTCTTTTACTTTTGGGTTTACAACCAAATCTGCATAACGTTGTCTGTAACGCATTTCAGGATCATTAAACTCATCAAAGGTATTACCTTCTGCATCTGTTTTTGGTAATGGAAGAGGTTTTAATGATTTGCTAAGAAGTGAGAATTTTTTGACCATAATGGTTTGCTCACCAACTTGTGTTGTGAACAATTCACCTTCAATACCAATGAAATCACCAATATCAAGTAATTTTTTATAGATATCATTATACATGGTTTTGTCTTCTCCCGTACAAATTTCATCTCTATTAAAATATACTTGTATACGGCCTTCACTATCTTGTAACTCAGCAAATGATGCTTTTCCTTGAATACGTCTAGACATTAAACGACCAGCTACAATGACCTTTTTACCTTCAGCAAAATCCTGTTTTATCTGTTTTGAGGTATGACTCACTGGATATAAATTTGCTGGATAAGGGTCAATACCCAAAGCCCGTATACTTTTAAGCTTCTCGCGTCTTACTAATTCTTGTTCTGAAAGTTGCATGATAATTAAGGTTTTAAAACGTCAAAATTAAACTATTTAAAAAATATGAGACGCATCTTTTTAATAATTATGATTATGGTCATAGATTAAAGACTAATTAGGCTGTTATTATTCAATTTTGATATGGTAAATCAATAAATTTTAAAAAAATGAAAAAATTACTTTTAGGTTTATTAACAGCCCTATTAATGGGATACTATTCATTTTCGCAGGAACTAGCACCTTATGTTAAAGTAGGTGAATTAACAGAATCCATACAAAGTACATATGATAAAGTAATTTCCGCACTAGCAGACAATAATTTTACTGTTTTAGGAACCTATAATCCTTTGAACAAATCTTCTTTAAAAGTTGTAGTGTTTACGAGAACAGATATTAAAAATAAAGTTGTTCAAGTTGCTGATAGAGGTGCTTTAGCAGCGGCTTTTAAAATTGGGTTAGTTCAATTAGATGAGAAAGTCGTCATATCGTATACAAATCCAGATTATATTTTTAGAGCTTATTTAGGAGATGGTAATAACACTTTCAAATCCGTTTTTGACAAATTTAGTAAGGATGTTAAGACAACACTTTCATCTTTAGGGAATGAGTTTACTGCATTTGGAGGTACTGTTAAAACTGACAAATTAAAAAAATATCACTATAACATAGCAATGCCATATTTTACAGATCCAGTTGAATTAAGCGAATATGTATCTTTTGAAGAAGGGTTTCGTATTATTGAAGCTAATTTAAAAGCTAAGAAAGGGAATACAATAGAGGTTTATAAGCTAGTTTATAAAGACAAAAAAGTTTCTGTTTTTGGAGTAGGATTACAAAATGTGGAAACTGGTGAGCCTAACTTTTTGAATAAAATTGGAGAATCGAATGTAGCAGCATTACCTTATGAGATAATTTTACAAGGTAATAAAGCAACTATGTTGCATGGTAGATACAGAATCGCATTACATTGGCCAGATTTAAGCATGGGGAAATTCATGAAAATAATGAGTACTCCTGTAGATATTAAAGATGCTTTAGAAGTTATTTGCGAAAAATAATTTATTAGTAGCTTTAATTATGTTGTAACAAATACTCATTATTGACGACAGATAGGTAATCATCAATCAATTAAAAATCAAATTAAATGAGTATTTGGAGAGTTTTACTTGCCATTTTTTTTCCACCACTAGCAGTTATTGGTAAAGGTTGTGGATCAATTGTTATTGTCTTCTTATTGTGGCTTTGTGGCTGGGTTCCCGGTGTTATTGCAGCGCTAGTTATTTTGAATAACCCAGACAGATAGGTTTCTTATATCTTAGTAGTTTTATATTAAATATCGTAATTTTGTAGTCTATGAATAAGCAAGTAGAACTTCAGGATTTAGGACACAAAGATTATAAGGAAGCTTGGGAATATCAAGAAGAGCTGTTTAAAGGTATTATAGATTCTAAAATTAAAAACAGAAGAGAAGAGCTAAGTCTTGAGACAAAGAATTATTTCTTGTTTGTCGAACATCCGCATGTTTATACGCTAGGTAAAAGTGGCGATATGAGTAATTTACTTGTAGACGAAGCACAATTGGCAGAAAAAGGAGCAACCTTTTATAAAGTGAATAGAGGAGGAGATATTACTTATCATGGACCAGGGCAAATTGTTGGTTATCCTATATTAGATTTAGAGAATTTTTTCACAGACATTCATAAATATCTTCGTTTTCTTGAGGAAATGATTATTCTCACCTTAGATGAATATGGCTTAAAAGCTGAGCGCAGCCCTGGTGAAACAGGTGTGTGGTTAGATGTAGGCACACCTTTTGCTCGTAAAATTTGTGCAATGGGAGTTCGTGCTAGTCGTTGGGTTACCATGCATGGTTTTGCGCTAAACGTGAACGCCAATTTAGGCTATTTTGATTTGATGATTCCGTGTGGGATTAGAGGTAAAGCCGTGACTTCATTGAATGTTGAATTAGGAAAAGCTAAAGTTGATGAAGAAGATGTTAAGGCGAAATTATTAAAACATTTTGCACAACTTTTTGAAGCTAAAATGCAAACAAAGTCAGCAGTATTATGAATATAGAAGCTTGGGTAGCGATAGCCATAGCTCTTTTTATTGCAATTCATTATAGAAATAAAGCTTCAAATAAAAAGAAGAACGATAATTAGTTTTATTCGTCATAAGCAACATAAGCGCCATTGATTACTCTAAAATCAGCTGTGTCATCTGTCACATTTTCAAATGCCAAATAGTCAATCCATACAAAGCCATTATTACCCCAATCTGTTCCCCAAGAATTCACCACTTTAAAGGCATTCTTTATATCTGAATAACCAACTACAAGCATTGCATGACATCCTGTTTCAGCATAATTAACAACATGATCTCTGTAGGCAGCTTCTCCAGAACTATCGGTTCTTCCAAATTGATCACTTAGTGTTGTGCTAATAATAATTGATGTTTGTTGCGTTAATAAGGTTTTCATTTCATTAACCATATTCTCACCACTTAGACTAAAATAATCTGATATTTTATTAGTTGCTGCTTCTTCGTTTACAGCAGCATCAGGTTGTGTTGTGCAATCAGTATCAGAATACGGAAAGCTATTCCAACTAGACACTCCTTGCTCTTTTAAAATTTCTAAAGTTTGAGCTAAATCTGTTCCGCCACAAACACCTTGAGATATTTGATTATAAGTATATGCAGGACTTAATCTTGTCGTTATGCCATCTTCAATTCCTTCTTGCATTGATTTCATGTAATAACTAATTGCCCAGGACGTACATGACCCCATAGATCCCTGACTATCAACAGGAGGTAGAAATTCAGATAAATCAAAATCAATTGGTAAATCATTCGGTATTTCTAAATCTTCAAGTACATGTTCTCCAACACTATATGCTGGTGAGCCCTGATCACATAAAACACCTAGATAAAATAGATTCCCGTCTTTGTCAACAAACGTACCTTCTTCTTGCTCTTGCTCTTGTTCTTCCTCTTCCTCGTCTTCAATGTCTTCAACAAATACAGATGTATCAACTGGTTCATTATTACATGAGAAAAATAAAAATATAATGAATAGGTAGTAGAATTTGGAAAATTTCATAGAAGGTTTTTAAGGTTGAGGTGCGTTAACTTTAGTTCTGTCGGACAAACTTAATAAAACAGTATTAAAAAGAGTAAACTTTGTTCTACATTTACCTTTTTATTGTCTCATAATACGTTCTAAATCAACTGGATCTCTTGGTAGATTTTTACTTAAGACTTCGCACCCATCCTCTGTTATTAAAATTACATCTTCTGTAAAAACAGATATTTGCTCATCATGATTGTAGTACCAAGGTTCAACTGTAAAAACCATACCTGGTTTTAAAACGGCTTCTGGTAAATCTGGATCACCAGTTGACAGGCCTAAATGATGACCAAAAAATAAGCCAACTTGCATGTATTGTTTTGCGTTTTCTGGAATAATTTTATCAGTAAGAGTTCTAATGTCTTGAAACGTGATTCCAGGTTTTAAATAATCAATAATTTGATCTGCAATACTAACTTCCATTGTAAGAATCTCATATTGTCTCGGTGTGAACTTTCCAGATACCGGAAACGTTCTTCCTATATCGCTCACATAATTATTGTACTCGCAGCCAACATCAAAAATAACTAAATCACCGTTTTCCATCATTCGGTTTCGTCTGTTATAGTGGGTTGCTAAAATACGCCAAGGCCATAAAGAATTTGGGCCAGATTTTATAATTGAACCAAACGCTAAGCGTTCTGCTCCAAGTTTTTTATAATGACCCTCTAAAACACCTTCAAGATAACGTTCATCAATTCCTGAACGGATGCTTTTGGAAGCTTCAATAATACTCTCAACTGTAATTTTAGAAGCCTTTCGCATAATGGCAATTTCAGCTTCTGATTTTATCATTCTTACGTTTGCAATAGCATTATAGGAGTTTTCAAATGTTGAAATATTATGTTTGGATTTAAGTGCGTTCATTAGTACTTGAATAGGTGAGTAGGTTGTAATATAGTCATCACTTGCAAAACGAATTTCACCTTGCCTACCATTGTTTATAATGATGATTTCAGAAGTTTTTGAAGTAATATAAGTTGAGAATTCTTCAATATTTTTTAATGTTAGTCCTGACTGTGATGCAATTTCTGAATCATTAAGTAAAGGTCTTCCAGGAAAATCATTTGGTCGTGAAGCGCTATGAAATCGCTTATCCATTTCTGGCGTAAAGACCATGGTATTGCCAGAAGGAACTTCAATTGCTAATATTGCATTTGATAGTTCTAAGCCAGTGAAATAATAAAAATCATCAAGTTGTCTGAAGGTTTCACCATAAGAGAAGCCATCTTTTGCAGGAATAATAACAAGACCTTGTTTGTTTTGAGTTTGCAATTCTGACACAAAATTAGAACGACGTTGCGCCAATTCTTCTTTTGAAAAAGGTAATTCTGTCCACTCAAAATACGATTGTTGAGGTGTTTGAGCAACGAGTTGAATGGTTGCTAAAACTATGAAAAAGTATAAGAAGTATTTCATTTGTATTTTAGTCTGAAACTAAAGTATGAATAAAATACAACACATTAACCTTCAGCATTAAAATACACTTTATAAAAATGCATTTTCTTTTCTTCGTCGTAACCGCGCTCCAGATATTCGGCTGATGCATCAGGAGCATCAACATCCAATTTAATTTGAATATTAGTATCTAGTTTAATTTCGGTTTTTATTTTTTGTTTTTGCTTTTTCAGGACTACTTCAGAGATATCAAACTGATTCCTGATTAACACATTATTATCGCTTTCATAAGTTTTTTTGTAATCTTCAAATAGCTGAATGTGATCTTCTTCATCAAAAATATCTTCTTTAAAGCTCTCAATGTTTACCACTTCATTTTCTTTAAAAAAATCAACAGTCTTTGCCAAAAACGAACTTTGTTCTTGCATACCAAATTGTGGTTGCATCACTTCTTTAGAAAACTCTCTACACATCTCAATATAGTTTTTAGTGTGCTGGTTGGAATCGTCTGGATATTTAATATTTAAGAAATACTTAATCCAATATTGAGCGTCGTAATTGTTATTGTCTACACTAAGTACAACTTTACCTTCGCCATCAGCAGCATTTAAAATTAAGCACCCTTTATCTACTTTTTTAGTTTGAATACCTTTTTGCACAAATAAATCGTAGCTGTTATTGTCTAAATGGGTTTGAAAAAAATGCGATTTATTTTCAATTTTAAAAATCCCAATGGCATCTGTACTATAATCTTCATATTGTATATCATGAAACATACATACAATGACATCACCAGATTTTATTTGAGCCGAGTTGGATTGTTCAAACAAATGTGTAACAATGTGTTTTGAGATATCTACAAAATCTGTATCATCATTAAGTAATTGCGTAGCGTAACTATTAATTTCGTTAAGATCAAGATTGGAGTGATGATTAAACCTAAAGCTTTCGGCTACACTAACAAAAGGGCGCAATAAATAAGGTAATATTAAATCATAACTGGCTTCATCAAAATCAATAGGCTGCTCAGAAAAAGTGTTTTTGGTACTATTAAATTTGTTACCAACTTTATGTAATATACATTTTGAAATTGATGCTTTTGTACGTTTAATCATGCTGAAAATTTAGTGATGCAATACTACTAAATTTAGAAGGATTATAGTGTAAAGTAGAATTAGAATTTTTGGAAGTTAGTTAAATAATCAAAATTTAAATTGCTGTAATTTTTGATCTAAATTGTTATAAGACATTCATAATTTTCTTGACAGTTGTATTTGCTGAGTATACTGCGCCGTCCATATATCCTGAAAATTCAGAAGCTGATTCTGAGCTCGAAATTAAAAGCCTATCCTCAAATAAGGAGGTATTGAAAATTGGATTTCCATTATGTTGATGTGGAAAAATAAAATCATCAGATGCATCAAAAGTATGTTTTTCTTTGCTCCAAACACATTCTTCATAATCTATAAAAGCTGAGGCCTTTTTGCCCAAAATATGTTCTAATTGCTTAATGACAAGAGCTTTCCTTTTCGAATATGAAAGATTTTGAAAAGATGAATTTATGAATCCGCAAAGGGCGTATTTAGAATTTTTGTGATTGCAATGATCATAGAGTTCAGTGATAGGACCTATATTGCTAAATAACGTTCTAGAGAGATTGTCTTGTTCCCAAAAAGGATATTTGTAAGTCAAAGCAACCTTGATGGAATCCTCCATCCATGTATGTGTTTGTTGAGCTATTTGGATAAGTTCATTGGGTAATTGTGGCTCAAATAAAATATTTTTTGCCCACAATTTTGGAGGAATAGCAAGTACGATTTTTTTGCCTTCAAAGATATCTTTAGCTTTTACTAGAATAGAATTTTTAAGGAATTTTATATCATTAACAGGTTGATTAAGTAAGAGATCTTTTTTGTCTAATCTTTTGTATAGTGTTTTTATTAGATTGGAAGTACCACCAAAAATTCGATAACTAGGTGATTGACTTGGGATTTGAACCAATTGTGCTGGTGAAGTAGAGGAGGTTTCATAGAAAACTTTGGTATCCATGAATTGTTCAAAGTGCTCAATCTCTAATTCTTTTAAGAGTGAAATTAGATGCTTATGTTGATTAGTAAACCAAGTTGCTCCCATTTCAATCGGTGTATTGTTTGTTCCATACACCGTATTGATTCTGCCACCAACTCTATCTCTTGCTTCTAGAATTTTAAACGGAATACCTTCTAGCTTCAGACGATATCCAGTTAATAGACCTGATAAACCTGCACCAATTATTATGATCATGTTGTAAAAATAATGAAGAGGATATTAAATAATCCATACTTTATTAATTAATTGTATATTTTGAGATAGTTGTCTTTTTTATAAAATACTTACCACTAAAAACCCTAAATAAGTACCCAAAGCCGTGCCAAGTGTGCCTACTAAAATTGCTGGTAATACAAGTTCTTTGCGGTTAAAAGATTCGGCTAAAGCAATTGCAGTTGTACCACCGCCAACATTGGCTTGACTTACTATGGCAATCATCTCCCAATCACGATATAACAATCCACCTATTAGTATCACAATAACACCATGTAATAGCACAGCTAAACCTGCAAATAGTAATAAGGTGATTCCAACGTCTTTAAGTTCGGCTACAGCACTAATTTCACAATATGCGCCAATAACAGCCAAGAATATAAATACTAAATACAAACCTAAATTATGACTGCCTTTTAAGTTAGCTACAAACTTGGTTTGTGCTAATAGAATACCAATGGTTGACAAGGTTAATATGGACGGAATTTGTGGAATCAGTTCTTTAATCACATCAGATACATAATAGGCAGCTACTCCTAAAAAGAATAGCCACATGAGTGAAATTAAATCGATATTTTCATCTTCAGGATGTGCTTGGTTTTCTAAGTTTGTATCTGATTTTAAATTGGGTTTATCTTTCCAAAAACGCCTTAATATAGCTGGGAAAGCTAAGGTTGCAATAATCCAAAGTGTGGTCACTACATTATCTACTGCTATGGTTCCAGCATAAAGCACACCTTTTTCTTGAAAATCGTATTCTAGAGCTACGGCATTAAAATTAACGCTTCCTCCAGTGTATGTTCCTGTGAGCATACCAGCAATTACTTTACCATCTTCGCCCAAAACACCCTCAGGTGATAACACAAACCATGAAATAAGAATGCCTAATGTTGTAGCTAAAGAGCCAATAATAAACAAGCCTATCATTGGTAATCCTGCTCTTTTTATTGAAGTTAAATTTACATTGAGCAATAAGTAAAATATAGATATTGGTGCAACATATTTAAAAATTCCGCCATATAATGGAATGCTGTTAGATGCAGAAGGAATCAGTTTTAAATTAGCAATTACTGCCGTAAACAGTATAACTAAGAGGGCCGCGCCAAATTGTTTCCCAAATTTGGTTTTGCCTGCATAGACGGCTAAAATCACCATAAAGCATAATACTGATAAAACGTAAATTGGGTTTGATATAAAATTCATGGGTTAGTTTTTACCAATGTAAGTTATGAATTTTTAATAAACCCAACTGTTTTTAAGTTCAAACGCCAAGACATAAATGTCTTGGCGCTAAGAAATGGGACTTCTCGATTTGGTTATCGTTAAATGCTTCATGCAATACAATGCAAAAAGCACTCTATTTTATTGAGTTTAGGGATGCTATTAATTAAGTAAAGAGGGAATACTCAAATGTAAAATTAAATGCTTAATTATCAAAGCATTAAATTAATTTTTTTGATAAATAATTATTGAATTACTATCACCAACCGTTACAAACTCTAAATTGTTGTCTTTATCTATGTTCTTTAAATCAATGGCAGAATTGCCAAAAACAGGAAAGTTGTTTTGCAATTTAGATAAGCTATCGAATAGATAGATTTTTTTGCTTTGCAAGTCAGTAACGTTTACATATATTTTATCATTAAGATAGAATATCACAGGATTGGTATAGTTGCCAAAATCTAGTTCAAAGGCACTTTGTTTGATGGTTAAATTGTTTTCTGAGAGTATTGAAATTGTTTTGCTAGTGGCCGTAATGGCATGATTGCTTTCAAGTTTTAAGCTTTGTTTGCTTACTGATCCATTGGTGTTTACTTGAATTAAATCTCCCGTTTTTGAGCTCGTAGTAAACTGATTTTTATAGAGGTAAATATCATTGTTAGAGAAGTCAATTGATTCTTTTACGTCTATTCTTAAAAGACCTTGTCTGTTTAATATTTTCATTGTGTTTCCAGCTGAAAAGACAATATAATCTTTACTGTTTATTCTAAAATGCTTGGGTTGTGAATTGATTTTTTGAGATTTTTGATATTTAAAACCTTTTACAGTTTTTCCTTTCGTATTGTAAATCAGTAAATTATTGTTTTGACTCACCAATAAGCGATAGTTTTTGTTATTATCATAGTCAAAAACTGATAATGGCTGGGTGATATCATCTTGAAATTTTAAAGGGAAGGCACCAACATCATTTCCGTTTCTGTCAATAATATAAACACGTTTTGGTGTAGCAAAGGCTAGTTGTAATCTTCCGTTTTTATAAATATCAATTTGTTCAATTTTACCAATAATATTTCCATTAAGCCGTTTTTTCCATAGAATTTTTCCTTGATTTGAAATGAGATACAAATTATTATTAATGTCTTGAATAACAATGTCCTCTTGTTTGTTTCGGTGATTAGTTACGAATTGAGGATTAGTCAGTATATCAGCATCTAATGTAACACTGAACTCTTCAGAAATAGAATTTGAAATTGCTCTTGATTTCTTTTTATTGATATTTATATTTACATGCATGAAATCTTCATCTTGAACAAATTGAATGGTTGAAAACTTATAACTATTCAAGTTAACTTTATTGGCTTCAAGATTAAATAAATTTGAGGCTATTTGTTTTAATTTATTAGCATCTGCTACAAGCAAAAGTGAAGATTCGTCACTCATGCTTGAGATGTTGTTTTTCAACAATTGGTTTTTATTTAAAGTTCCTCCATTTTGGTAGCTAGCGATTATGTTTTGTAGTTCAGATTCTGAATTGGCAAATACAAAATAGTCATCAATATTGATATAGAAATTACAATCTGTAGTTGATAATATTGGACTAAAAATAGTGTTAAAAAATTTCGGTGTTGTGAATTTTAAAATATCCACTTCCCTGAAAGTAGAGATAACTTCTTGATGCTCTAATAAACCATCTTTTGTAGTTGCTGCATCTAATGATTTTACACCTAAAACAGAGCTGTTGTTAATATATATATCACCTATTTCAGTGATGGATTGCAGCCAGAAATCATTTAGGGTAGAATCTATTTTTGTTTTGGTATAAGATTCAATATTTGATTTTAAAACCGAATAATCATCAAAAGTCATACTCAGAAAACCACTGCTTTCATTTGGCGTAATTGCAGACAAGGAATTCTCTTGTGGCCGTGTATTTTTAAAAATATCAAGGAGTTCAGTATCTGAGTTATCAGTAAATGCAATACCATTGATATTAAGCTCGTCTGATGTGAGGCTTGAATCAAGTAGAAGTGATTTGGCGAAGGCTTTATTATTAAAAAGGGAACTTCCGACATTGTCAATACTTTTCTCAGTCAAATACAATGAAAATGATGTATTGGGTTTTGTAGTTTGAATTAGTTTTTCAAAATCTAAATTAGACCTCGGAGCTAAGTCATTGATTATGGTTTCTGAAGATGATATTACAAAAACGCTATCTATTATTTTT
>UPTN01001357.1_pt1 | contig 10887 bp, 10 predicted proteins | sample 2160111 | NCBI WGS metagenome assembly UPTN01 (sample SAMN06265058, study PRJEB28932) | marine metagenome | isolation source: Columbia River Estuary | place: USA:Columbia River Estuary, USA | collected 2014-05-05 | reverse complement strand
GTTTTTCAATATAACATACCATTGAAAACGCTGGAATACCGGGCGAAATTGCACATTGGACTTCGACCAGTCGGGCCTCGATGCCTTCAAAGGCGACTGTGTAGGCGCGTGCCACCATCGTTCACTCCCGTTCTTAGTTAACGGGTAGGGTGAGGTGGTTTACGAATGGTTAATTTTTCGTCTCGGGCCATGGTTTGCGCTTTAGATCGCTCGGATAGGGCCACGGATCATAGCTATCTTTCAATCCCTCTGCCCGCCAACTGATCAAAGCAGGATCGTTGAGATGTGCGTTCACGTATTCACGCGCGTCATCGCTGATCGGCAAGTCATAGGTCGTGATCCGCATCGCAACTGGTGCATAGAACACGTCCGCCAGAGAGTATTCACCAAATAGCCAAGGCCCGCCAGCGCCATGACGGGTGCGGGCAAGCGTCCATAGGTCTTGGATTCGGGTCAGATCTATCCGCACGGAATCGGATACTTTGAACCCCTCATAGCAATAGGCCAGCATCATCGGACATGCGCTGCGCAGGGCACCAAAGCCACTGTGCATTTCGGCGGTAATGGATCGCGCGAGTGCGCGCGCCGCAGGATCGAAGGGATAAAGGTTAACCTTCGGATTCTCTTCAACCAACGTCTCGGCCATGGCCAAACTGTCAGTCACAACATGTCCGGCGGAAGTCTGCAAAACCGGAACCGTGCGCGCCGGACGCAAATGCGCAAGATCCGCCTGCATGCTGCCAGAATAAAGCCCCACCATGTTGACGTCGTGAGAAAGGTTAAACTTTTCCAGCATCAGCCAGCCGCGAAGCGACCAACTGCTGAAGGTGCGATCACCGATGTATAGTTGATATGTCATGAAATGCTCAATGCCAGTTTTCGCCCGAAGTACCGAGTGAATTTGCGTGATCTACCCTATCACGGGTTGTGATTGATATTTCCGACGGTCCAGCCATGCGACCCAAACGCAAGCGCGGTTACTGACAGGTTTTCGATTTTGTGACTAAATGCGGTGTATGCGTCGATGCCCAATGCCCTTTGCACCTGCGTCAGGATCACACCGAAGTGGGCGACGATGATCAAGTCGCTATGTTCGCGTGCGATATACCCGTCGATAGCCGCATCGACGCGCTTGCGTACAGCGTTCCAGCTTTCGCCGTTCGGGGGCGCGACCTCGCCGGGGGTTTCCCAATAGGCGCGGATGGTTTCGGGGTCGTCTGCCTCGACCTCGGTAAAGGTTTTCAACTCCCAGTCACCGAAGTTGATTTCACGCAGTTCTGGATCGTGTGGCAGTCTGGTGTCGGGCGCCAAGGCATCTGCCGTGGCCATTGCCCGCAACAAATCGGACGACACGATAGGTGCGGCAGGAAGGTAGTTGCGTAGTCGCGTGATGGCGGCTGTGTCTGACAAATCGGCAGGAATATCCGACCAGCCAACCATTGATTTTGCATGCGTCGGTCCATGCCGGACGAACCAAAGGCGGGTCACGCAAGCTGCCCTTTCAGCACCAGCGGCAAGCCAGCCATGACGGCGACGACCAGATCGGCTTCGTGTGCGATTTGTTGGTTCAGCGTACCTTGGGCATTGCGGAACTTTCGCGACAACGCATTGTCCGGAACGATGCCTTGCCCGACTTCATTGGAGACTATCACGACAGGGTTTGCTGCATTGCGCATCGTTTCAAAAAGCGCAGAGCTGTGCGCGGCCACATCAATTTCCCCAAGGATCAGGTTTGTCAGCCAAAGCGTTGCACAATCAATCAGGATTGGCTGGCCTGCTGGGGCCGCCTTGATTGCTGCGGCAACTTCGACAGGTTCTTCAATGGTGTGCCAAGATGTGCCACGCATTTCACGGTGGCGCGTGACCTTTTGCGCCATCTCATCGTCATAGACTTGTGCCGTTGCAATATAGGTCGGGCAATCGCTTGCCTTTGTAATCAGGTCTTCCGCAAAAGCCGACTTTCCAGAGGCAGCGCCGCCTAGAACGAGTGTGAGTTTGGGCAATGTCATTCGCAAAACTTTTTATGATCCATTCGGTGCACCGCTCCGTAACTATTACCAACAACAAAGTTAATGCAACGTGCGACCACTTGGGAGAGTTAACATGGGCGTGACCGGTTTTTCTGATCAGACTTTATCTCGGACAGCGATGAAGGCAGAATTGCTAGATGCTGAGACTGAACTGGCGCTAGCTTACGCTTGGCGTGATCAGCGCGATGAACAAGCACTTCACCGCTTGATCACTGCTTATATGCGCTTGGCCATTTCAATGGCTTCAAAATTCAAACGCTACGGCGCCCCGATGAATGATTTGATCCAAGAAGCTTCGGTCGGTCTGATGAAGGCCGCTGACAAGTTTGACCCTGACCGCGGTGTGCGCTTTTCTACCTATGCCGTTTGGTGGATCAAGGCCTCGATTCAAGATTATGTGATGCGCAATTGGTCCATGGTGCGTACCGGATCCACGTCTTCGCAAAAGTCGCTGTTTTTCAACCTACGTCGCGTCCAAGCCCGTCTTGAGCGCGAAGCAGCAGCAGAAGGCCGCACGCTGGACCGCCACGAAATGCGCGAGTTGATCGCCATAGAAGTTGGTGTCCCGTTGCATGACGTCGAAATGATGGAAGGCCGCCTGTCAGGATCAGACTTTTCGCTTAACGCCACGCAGTCGGCCGAAGATGAAGGTCGCGAATGGATTGACGCGCTAGAGGACGATGGCCCGCAAGCCTCTGAAACCGTCGAGAATAGCCATGACAATGAAACGCTACGCCAGTGGTTGCTGACCGCGTTGTCGGGATTGAATGATCGCGAGCAATTTATCGTCCGCGAACGCAAGTTACGTGATGCACCGCGCACTCTTGAAAGCCTCGGAACAGAACTTGGATTGTCGAAAGAGCGGGTGCGCCAGCTTGAAGCAGCCGCTTTTGGCAAAATGCGCAAGAGTCTTGAGTCGCAAAGCACCGAGGTACATGCGTTTTTCGGATAGCGCCTGACATTGTCATTCCGGTGAATTCTGACCTAATGTCAGAGCAACCAAGACCGGAGACAGCAGATGCTGGCCAATAAGCACATTCTACTTATCGTTGGAGGCGGCATAGCCGCCTTCAAATCGCTCGACCTTGTGCGACGCTTGCGCGAACGCGGCGCGCAGGTGACACCTGTTCTGACCAAGGCAGGAGCCGAATTTGTCACACCTTTGAGCTTGTCAGCACTTTCCGCATCAAAACTGTATCAGGATCTGTTTGATCTAAACGATGAGGCCGAAATGGGTCATATCGAATTGTCGCGCGCTGCTGATCTGATTGTTGTGGCCCCTGCGACCGCTGATCTGATGGCGAAAATGGCGGGTGGTCTTGCCAATGATTTAGCTTCTACCTTGCTGTTGGCGACCGACAAACGGGTGTTGATTGCGCCTTCGATGAATGTGCGCATGTGGAACCATCCTGCGACCCAGCGCAATCTGGCGACGTTGGTAGAGGACGGTATTCTCGTCGTTGGCCCGAACGAAGGTGACATGGCGTGCGGCGAATATGGTCCCGGTCGCATGGCGGAAGTGCCAGAAATTATTTCGGCGATTGATGCTGCTTTGTCCGATGGTCCATTAAAAGGCCGCCATATTCTGGTGACGTCCGGTCCAACCCATGAACCAATCGATCCGGTTCGCTATATCGCGAACCGTTCGTCCGGCGCACAAGGGACTGCAATTGCAAAGGCTTTGCTCGCGCTGGGCGCGGACGTGACATTTGTGACGGGGCCAGCCGATGCACCCGCCCCAATGGGTGCCACTATTGTAAAGATCGAAACAGCCAAGGAAATGTTGGCCGCAGTTGTTGCGGCGGGTGCAGCAGACGCGGCGGTATTTGCCGCTGCGGTTGCTGATTGGCATGTCGCCAACGCGGGCAACAGCAAGATCAAAAAAGACGGCAAGGGTCTGCCGTCATTGGATTTTGCCGAAAATCCGGACATTCTGGCAACGGTCTCGCAGATGAAAGACGGACGGCCCAAATTGGTCGTCGGTTTTGCTGCCGAAACCGACGATGTGATTGCGAATGCAACAGCAAAACGTCTGCGCAAGCAATGTGACTGGATTGTCGCAAATGATGTTTCACCCCAGACGGGGATCATGGGCGGAACCGAAAACGCGGTTACGCTGATCTCTGATAGTGGCGCCGAAAGCTGGCCGCGCATGAGCAAAGACGCAGTCGCGGCGCAATTGGCCGACCGTATCGCAAAGGCGCTCGCTTGACCGTCACAGTGCAATTTCAATGGGACACGGACGCAGACCAAAGCCTTGGTTTGCCATCTTATGAAACCGCTGGTGCTGCTGGTGCAGACCTACGCGCAAACGTGCCTGATCAAGCCTCGCTGACCCTAGCACCATTGGCACGCGCGTTAGTCCCGACAGGTTTGCGCATGGCGATCCCTGCGGGGTTCGAGGTGCAAATCAGACCACGCTCTGGCCTTGCCCTAAAACACGGTGTCACTCTCGCCAATGCGCCGGGTACGATCGACAGCGATTACCGTGGCCCGCTGGGGGTGATTTTGGTCAACCTCGGCGAAACGGACTTTGTTGTCACGCATGGAATGCGCATCGCCCAGATGGTGGTAGCGCCTGTCATTCAGGCTGATTTTGAAGTGGTGCCAACTTTGGATGCAACCGTTCGTGGCGCGGGCGGATTTGGATCGACAGGCCAATGATAATGGTCGGAACAATGGCCGTTACCCTATGGGTGATCGGGATGGTCATGAAAGTGCCCAATGCGGTGCGCTGGAACATGATGGCGATGCTTTTGGTCGGTGTGATGATCGTGCATGTGATCTTGCCCGACGGCCATCCCTTGCGCATGGCGACAGGCGGAGACGCGCGGCTTTGGGCGATCATTTTTGCGCTAGCCATACTGGTTTGGGGATATCGAAAGCTGCTTGGAAAACTGCGCGCGAAAGTTGTTCAGAATGAAACACCTGTGGTGAAATCTGACAGCTTTTCCGAAACCGAACTGGACCGCTATGCCCGTCACATCATCCTGCGCGAAGTTGGCGGACCGGGTCAAAAGGCGTTGCGAAATGCACGTGTTTTAGTCGTCGGCGCAGGAGGTTTGGGCGCACCAGCGCTGCAGTATCTAGCCGCTGCGGGTGTCGGAACAATTGGTGTGATTGACGACGATGTCGTTGAGAATGCCAACCTGCAACGTCAGGTTATTCATCTTGATCGCAACATCGGCATGCCCAAAGTCCATTCTGCAGCCGAAGCAATGAACGCGCAAAACCCCTTTGTAACTGTTCGGCCCTATCACCGCAGACTCGACGCACAAATCGCGGCGGAACTGTTCGGCGAATATGATCTGGTACTTGACGGATCCGATAACTTTGCGACCCGTTACTTGGTGAATGAAACAGCAGTGGCGACCGGCACGCCGTTGATCGCTGCAGCTTTGACCCAGTGGGAAGGGCAGATCAGCCTTTACGATCCTGCCCACGGCACCCCGTGCTATGCCTGCGTCTTTCCTACCCCCCCAGACCCGTCTTTGGTGCCTAGCTGCGCAGAGGCTGGCGTCATCGGCCCTCTACCCGGCGTATTGGGGGCGATGATGGCTGTTGAGGCTGTCAAAAGCATCACTGGCGCAGGCGAAGGTCTGGGCGGTCGGTTGCTGATCTATGATGCGCTTTACGCGCAAGTCCGCACGATTGCGATAAAACCAACCGCCAATTGCCCTATCTGCCAAGGGCGTGGTGCATCAGAGGCATAATATTTTGCGCTGCAACTGGTGCCGCCCGCGCTCAAACATTACCTGTCATGCAAAGGAGAATTTCCATGACAAATCCACTTCTCGCTGAATGGAACACGCCGTTTGGGCTGCCGCCTTTCGATCAGGTATCGGACGACGACTACATGCCAGCAGTCGCGGCAGCACTGGAACAGTCCCGCGCAAATATCGCGGCGATTGCCGATGATCCGGCAGAACCCGATTTTACCAACACGATTGAGGCCCTCGAACTGGCAGACGAAACTTTGGGCCGTGTCCTAAGCGCGTTTTACAGTGTTGCAGGTGCCGACAGTAACCCCGCACGCGAGGCCTTGCAGCGCGAATTTGCCCCGATGCTCAGCGCATACAGTTCTGAAGTATCTGAAAACAAGGCGCTTTTTGCGCGGGTCAAGGCGGTGTGGGACAAGCGCGATGCGATGGATTTGACGGATGAACAACAGCGCGTCTTGATGTTGACCCATCGCGGGTTTGTACGCTCTGGCGCGCAATTGGAAGGGCCTGCTGCGGAAAAACTGCGTGTGGCAAAGTCACGCCTGTCGGTGCTTGGAACTGATTTTGTGCAGAACCTGCTGGCGGATGAACGCGAATGGTTCATGCCTTTGGCCGCGGATGACCTTACTGGACTGCCTGATTTTGTTGTGGCCACAGCCAAGGCTGCGGGTGAGGAAAAAGACGCAGGCGGACCGGTTGTGACGTTGTCGCGTTCCTTGATCGTACCTTTTCTACAGTTTTCAGACCGGCGGGATTTGCGGCAAAAGGCCTACGAGGCGTGGGGCGCGCGTGGCGCAAATGGCGGCAAGACCGACAATCGCGCGATTGCCGCTGAGACGTTAAAGCTGCGCGAACAGCGTGCAAAATTGCTGGGCTACGGCAGTTTTGCGGACTTCAAACTGGAAACTGAAATGGCGGGCAACCCGCAAGCAGTCCGCGATTTGCTAATGAATGTCTGGGAACCTGCAAAAGCTGCTGCCCTAGATGATGCGGCAATCCTCGAACGAATGTTGCACGCAGAAGGCTTTGATGGCCCGCTGGAGCCGTGGGACTGGCGCTATTATTCCGAAAAGCGGCGCAAGGAATTGCATGATTTGGATGAAGCCGAAATCAAACCGTACCTACAGCTTGATCGCATGATCGAAGCATCTTTTGCTTGTGCAAACCGTTTGTTTGGTCTGGAATTTGCGCCGATAGACGGACCTGTCTACCACCCCGATGTGCGCCTCTGGGACGTCACCCGCGATGGTGAACATATCGCCGTTTTCATTGGTGACTATTTTGCGCGGGGATCGAAACGGTCTGGCGCATGGTGTTCTGCAATACAGTCCCAGCACCGCCTTTCGGGTGATGTGCGTCCGCATGTCGTGAATGTCTGCAACTTTGCCAAACCAGAAGCAGGTAAGCCTGCGCTGTTGTCTTATGATGATGCGCGGACGCTGTTTCACGAATTTGGCCATGCATTGCACCAGATGTTGTCTGATGTGACCTATGAAAGCATTTCCGGCACGTCGGTTGCCCGTGATTTCGTTGAATTGCCAAGCCAGCTTTATGAACATTGGTTGGAAGTTCCAGAGGTGCTAGCTGAATTTGCGACCCATGCGCAGACGGGCGAGGCGATGCCGACTGACCTGCTGAACCGCATGTTGGGCGCTGCGACCTACGATATGGGCTTTCAGACGGTTGAATACGTGGCGTCTGCCTTGGTTGATCTGGACTTCCATGACGGACCTGCGCCAGTGGACCCTATGCAAAAGCAGGCTGAAATATTGGAAAGCATCGGAATGCCGCGCGCGATCCGGATGCGTCATGCGACCCCGCATTTCGCACATGTCTTTGCAGGCGATGGCTATTCGAGCGGGTATTACAGCTACATGTGGTCCGAGGTGATGGACGCAGATGCATTCGCCGCTTTTGAAGAAGCAGGCGACCCGTTTGATTCCGAAACCGCTAAACTGCTCGAAAGAACGGTGCTGTCATCAGGTGGGTCTGTTGATGCGGCCGCGCTTTACAAAGCATTTCGCGGGCGTTTGCCCGGGGTAGAGGCCCTTTTGAAAGGACGCGGGTTGGACAAGGCGGCCTAGTCGCGTATTTCCGCGTCGGCTACGCCCCAGATTTCCGATTTTGGAACCCAACCGCTATAGCCACCCGCGTTTAACTGACACCAATCCGGTGTGCATTCTTCCAGACGGGCGACTACGCCCGCCTCGAGCATGGCGTTCTCAAGAGCGTCTGGTTCGGGGCGTGCGCGCAGTGCTGTTTCTTTACCCTCGATCACAACGGTTCGTGCGCCTGACAGCATGCGATAATGCACCCAGCCCCCTTGGCCGTCGCGGTCGATAACGCGGCGCCAATGGCCGTATTCGGCGATTACCTGCAGCGGCATGTCGCGGCGTTTGAACACCCAGTCGATGCGGTGGGACAGCGACGGTCCTCGGCGCACGTTTGCTTCGTTTGCCCGCAAAGAGACAAATCGCGGCAATGGCAGATTCGTTTCGGGGCCGATTGCGGGGCCACTTGTCGCAACCGTTTCATTTTGTTGTGCAATGCTGGCGGATGCACTGAGGCAGACCACAACAATTGCGGTCCGCGTTAAACGACGCCAATGCGCCAATACACCCATTGTTTGCCCTTACTGCTCGTTTTTGTGGCGCGCGGTTCTTGTGCTGCGCGTCCCTTTGGCGCAACCTGACATGCAACGGTGTATTTGAAAACCCAAAGGAGGGACTTGCATGCCAGGTAAGCATTTGAGTGTTGTCGTGACGCGACGGTTGCCTGAGGTCGTCGAGACCCGTTTGAAGGAACTTTTCGACGTTCAGTTGCGCGATGACGATACACCAATGACCACCGACGAACTGGCCGAAGCAATGGGCCGCGCGGATGTTTTGGTCAGTACAATCACAGACCAGATCGATTCAAAGCTGCTTGCCCGCGCAGGTGACAAGCTGAAACTGATCGCCAATTACGGTGCGGGTGTCGATAATATTGATGTCGCAACCGCCCGTCAGCGCGGCATCCACGTGTCCAATACGCCCGGTGTTATGACCGAAGACACGGCCGACATGGTGATGGCCCTGATTCTCGCCGTGACCCGCCGCATGGGTGAAGGTATGCGCCTTGCCCAATCTGGCGACTGGTCCGGCTGGTCACCTACCGCGATGCTTGGCGGCCGTTTGCGTGGCCGTCGTTTGGGTATTTTGGGCATGGGTCGCATCGGTCAGGCGGTTGCCCGTCGTGCGGCGGCTTTTGGCATTCAAGTGCATTATCACAATCGCAAACGCCTGCGCCCGGAAATCGAAGACGAGTTGGACGCGACCTATTGGGAAAGCCTTGATCAGATGGTTGCACGCGTTGATATCCTGTCGATTAACTGTCCGCACACACCGTCGACGTTTCACCTGCTAAATGCGCGTCGCCTTAAATTGATGAAACCTGATGCGGTTATCGTGAACACTTCGCGCGGAGAGGTGATTGATGAAAATGCGTTGACCCGTATGTTGCGCAGCGGTGAAATTGCAGGCGCGGGCTTGGATGTGTTCGAGCGTGGCCATGAAATTAACCCCCGCCTCAAAGAATTACCAAATGCGATTTTGTTGCCGCACATGGGGTCCGCGACCATCGAAGGGCGCGTCGAGATGGGCGAAAAAGTCATCGTCAACATCAAGACTTTCGCTGATGGCCACAGGCCGCCTGATCTGGTTGTGCCATCAATGCTTTGACCTGACTGCGGTTTTGCGCGGATCGGTTCTTCGCATTGTCGGTTTTGTGCTGAAAGCGGTCGGCTGGTTCTGTCGCTTTGATTTCAATTCGCGCACATTATGCTTCAAAAGTGCCCAAGGGAGTCGCGCGCATGAAAACGCAAGTTAAAGCATTGGTTGTTGGTGGTGGTGCTGTTGGCACGTCGATTGCCTATCACTTGGCCAAAGCAGGGTGGGACGACGTCATGCTGCTAGAGCGGGATGAACTGACGTCCGGCTCCACTTGGCATGCTGCGGGTTTGCTCCCGCTATTCAACATGTCTTTTGCAACGACCTACATCCACAAATACTCGGTCGATTTTTACAAATCGCTTGAGGCAGAAACCGGCCTGAACGCAGGTTTTGCTGTCGTCGGCAACTTGCGGATGGCACAGACCCAAGAGCGTATGGATGAGTTCATGCTTTACGCTTCCACTGCCGAAACTTGTGACGTTCCGTACGTCTGGATGACCCCTGATGAGATCAAGGCCAAATGGCCACTGATCCGCACCGACGACCTTAAAGGTGCGCTTTATCACCACACCGACGGCTATATTAACCCTGCCGACGTGACCCAAGCGATGGCGAAAGGTGCCCGGCAGCGCGGCGTAATGATTGAACGTAAGTGGCAGGCCGATGCATTCCATTGGAACGGTGAAGCATGGGAAGTGACCTGCACAAAAATGGTTGAAAAGGGTGGCAATCTGGTCGCGTCCGAAGAGCAGATCGTCATTACCGCGGAACATGTCGTAACTGCCTCTGGTAACCATGCGCAGACCACAGCCAAAAAGCTGGGCATCAAGATCCCCGCAATTCCGGTCGAACATCAGTTTATTGTGATGGATCAAGACCCCGCGCTGGTGGAATTCCGCGCCGCTGGCAATGTCGAACATCCGGTTGTGCGTGACGCCGATGCGCAGTCTTATGTCCGTGAAGAACGCGGCGGCTGGATTTTGGGTGTCTATGAAAAGGGCGCACCTGCGGTCTTTGAGTACGGCGTGCCAGAAAGCTTTCGCGCCGACCTCTTCCCCCTCGATCTGGAGCGGATCGAAGAGCAGTATATGGCGATGATCCACCGTGTCCCCTCTTGCGAGGAAAGCGGGTTGAAGGACGATTTCAACGGTCCGATCTGCTACACACCTGACGGCAACCCGCTGGTCGGACCTGCCCCTGGACTGCGCAACATGTGGCTGGCCGAAGGTTTCTCTTTCGGGATCACGGCGGCGGGCGGCACAGGCTATTATCTCGCTCAGATGATGGTCGATGGCGAGGCCGAGATCGACATGGCGTCGCTGGACCCCAAACGTTACGGCGACTGGATGACGACCGAATTCGCGGCGCGCAAAAACGAAGAATGCTACGACCACGTTTACGTGTTGCACCACCCCGACGAAGAGC
>UPTN01001355.1_pt1 | contig 10916 bp, 16 predicted proteins | sample 2160111 | NCBI WGS metagenome assembly UPTN01 (sample SAMN06265058, study PRJEB28932) | marine metagenome | isolation source: Columbia River Estuary | place: USA:Columbia River Estuary, USA | collected 2014-05-05 | reverse complement strand
AGTAAACGCAATTAAACATTTTTTATATTACGTGTTATGTGCTTTTTTAATTGCACGCTAACACAAAGATAAGGTGCGTTTTAATGCACTTTATCAACTGTTAAAAGCCGTTTTAATGGCTTACTTTTTTTAATTGTTAATTATTTTATGTATATTTAATCCGTGATAGAAAAACTTAGTAAAAAGGATAAAAAATGGAGGTTATACGCATTAAAAATATGTGGTGATAAAACTCTGTGTGACGATCTAGTAAACGATATGTATATCAAAGTACATGATAGTAAAATGGATTTATCAAATAAAAAAGATTCTTATTTTTATACAATGATTTATCATTTGTTTATAGATAACAAAAGAAAGACTAAGAACATAAAACAATTAAATGATTTTAGTTTTATGGAAAGCAAACCAGCCGATGATGGTTTAGAAAATAGGCTGATGATAACAGAAGCACTTAAGGAGATGCACTTCTTTGATTGTGAAATATTATTACACACACACGAAAGAAGTTTAAGAGATAACGAAGAATTGTTAGGTGTTCAGTTCACAAAATTACACTATTGGAAGAAACGAGCAATAGAGAAAATAAAAAGCACAGAAACAATAAAGGAATTTAGAAAACTTAGAAACAAATAATAATGGAAGAACCAAAAGACAAAAGAACAAAGAAATGGAAAGAATGGAAAGCTAACTTTGATAATGAAAATTCAACTGGATTAGGTGACCTTATAGAAAAAGCAACTAAAGCGACAGGCATTGATAAAGTAGCTGCAAAATTTACTGACGACTGTGGCTGCCAGGAAAGAAAAGAAAAAGCAAATAAGATAAGGTTTAAATGGAAAAAAGCCAATTGTTTTAATGAGGATCAATACAACCGATGGACAAAGTTCAGAGAAAACAAAACAAATGTATTATCTAATGAAGAACTTTCTTTACTTAGAGAAATGATGATAGCTTTATTTGGTATAGATATACATAGGCCATCTTGTTGCGTAGAGGGTTACATAAACGAAATTAACAAAGTGTATGATGCATACTAAAAAAGAATTTAAGTTATCCACAAGCATTAGCAATATTAAACAGCTTAACGGATGGAATACAAGAAATGAAATAATCTATAACACGTTAACATGGAAACAAAAAGAAGCCGTTAACATTCTTATTATAGAACAGTTTAAATATTTTAACAAAAGCGAAAGATTAAGTTTTAAAGAAATTGTAAACCGTGTTAGAAAGAATGAAAACGTAGTAGAACTTAGTGATGATATAATAGATCGTATGCAACTTAAAGCATTAAATAAAGCAATTAACGAATACAGAAGAAACAATGTTAAAAGTTAAAAAGAACTATAACGGACTTATATTAACTATTATAATGTTTCTGATAGCTATTATAGGTTATCAATGCGAAGCACAAGAGAGCGACCTCAACGTTAAAATTATCGCTACTAAATTTGATGGTGGACACATGAACGAGATGGGCGAATATCTATTAAATATGGACATGGATTTGTCAATAGGTAATTGGTGTGATGATGATTTAAGAATTGTAACAACTGTTCCTGGAGATATGAATATGAACAATCATAACCTACAAATACTAAACGCACATATAACGGTTGAAGGCGAATTAATAAACGAGGGAACAATAACTTTTCTATGTGATAACGCAATATTAGAATTTAGTAACACTTTAAGCATAAACAAACCAGAAAGAAAACTAAAGTTTAAAGTATATCCTAATCCAGCCGATGATTTTGTTAACGTTAATGGTAAAGGAATAACTAGAATTAAATTCATTGATATAAACGGCAGAGTATTAAAAGACTATATAACCACCACAAAGCGAAATAGAATATCTATAAGCAATTTAAACGCTGGGATGTATATAATACAATTAATAACAAAATATAACCGATTAGAAACGTTTAAACTAATTAAAAGATAGGCATGCAAGCACCTAAACAAACAAGAGAGCAAAGAATAAGAGTATTAGAAAATGTTGTTATGATTTTTAATGATCGTATTAAGAAACTAGAATCAATTATATACGATGTACAAGAAGATGATAAACAAAAAGAGTAGTTTTTACGTTATATAGTGTAATCAGTTAACTAAATCAAACTAATTATGGCAGATGGTAGAAGAAATAATAAAGGAACTAAAGGTAATAAGGGTGGCAGACCTGGTAAAGCAGAAGAACAGGCTCTAGTAGAAAAGCTATCACCATTAGAACCCAAAGCATTTAAGGCTCTTAACAACGCTATTGAAGATGAACAATCATGGGCGGTTAAAATGTACTTTGAATATATGTACGGGAAACCTAAAGAGAAGGTAGAAATAACTAAGATAAAAGAACAGCCTTTATTTCCAGAATGAGTTTCATAAGAACAACGGCAATAAATAAGATTCTTAACCTAAAAAAGAGAATTAAAATAATTCAAGGCGGTACATCAGCAGGTAAAACCTATGGTATATTGCCTATTCTTATTGATAAAGCATCTAAAAAAGCAGGGCTTGAAATATCAGTAGTTTCAGAATCAATACCACATCTAAGACGTGGAGCATTAAAAGATTTTATAAAGATAATGCAAGAAACTAATAGATGGATCGCACCAAACTATAACAAATCTTTTCTTAAATACACTTTTGCAAATGGTTCTTATATAGAATTTTTTAGTGTAGAGCAACCAGATAAATTAAGAGGGGCAAGACGTAATATCTTATATGTAAACGAAGCTAACAATATTCCTTTTGAAGCATACCAACAATTATCAATAAGAACATCAGATGAAGTGTATTTGGATTACAATCCTACGCATGAGTTCTATGCTCACACAGAGTTAATACCAGATAACGATAGTGATTTTATAATACTTACTTATAAAGATAATGAGGGGTTGAGCGATAGCATTGTTAAAGAGATTGAGAAAGCAAAGGATAAAGGGCTTACTTCTAAATATTGGGCTAATTGGTGGAACGTTTATGGGTTAGGCTTAGTAGGTAGTTTAGAGGGTGTTGTTTTTCAAAATTGGGAACAAATAAGAGCAGTACCAGGTAACGCTAAAATATTAGGTTATGGAATGGATTTTGGTTACACAAATGATCCAACAACATTAATAGCGTGTTACAAATTAGATAACGAATTAATATTTGATGAAGTAATTTATAGAACAGGACTATTAAATAGTGACATAAAGGACTTAATGAACAATCACAATGTAGGCCATAATGTTGTTTATGCTGATTCAGCAGAGCCTAAAAGTATAGCAGAGTTAAAGAGATATGGTTTTTATATAAAGCCAACAGACAAAGGTAGGGATTCAATAAACTACGGTATTAATATATTACAACAATATAACTTTAAGGTAACAAAGAGAAGCACCAACTTAATAAAAGAGTTGAGAAGCTATACATGGGATACATCAAAAACAGGTGAAAGACTAAACAAACCTATTGATGCTTTTAATCATGGTATAGATGCTATGCGTTATTTTGCTATGATGAAATTAAATACTAATAATGGGAATTACGATATTAGATAAACAAAAAACGAGTTTTAACGTTATATAGATATGAATGTAAAGATTAAAGTACCAACTTCTTTAAGTGATATAAAATTATCACAATATCAGAAGTTTATAAAGCTAACTAAAGATGTAGAAGATAATGCTTATATATCAAGGCAATTAGTAGCAGTGTTCTGCAACCTTACAGATAAGTTAGTGCTTCAAATGGCTAAGAAAGATTTTAACAGTATAGTTGATGTTCTTTGTGGCATACTACAAGACAAACCAGAAGTTAAACATATAATAAATTATAATGGGAAACAGTATGGTTTAATACCAGATGTATCACAAATAACAGTAGGTGAACAAGCTGATTTAGATACTCTTTGGAATGATTATGACAAAAGGCAACAAGTAATGAGTATCTTATATAGACCTATAAAAGTAAAATCTAAAGACAATTATTTGATAGAAGATTATACTGGTAAGGAAGAACATTTAGATTTAACTATGGACATTGTAAAAGGTGCGGAGGTTTTTTTTTACAACATTCTGAACGATTGCGTGAGCTATATCCAGAAATGTATTCAAGAGGAGGAGTTTCAGACCAATCTATCTCAAACTTTGGGGAAAAGTGGGGATGGTATCAAAGTATCTACGCACTTTCTAAAGGAAACGTTTTCAGATTTGAAAAAGCAACTAAGTTATTACTAAGTGAAGCCATGATGTTTTTGAGTTTTGAAGCAGATAAAAATAAAATGGAAAGTAATCTAATGAAAAAGAAAGTATGAGTTTAGGTTTGATGCGACAAATAGCAACAGTACAGTGCTACATTCATCATGTTAAAGGTGTTGAAGTTCAAATAGCAATACCACAAACAATACAAGAGATAACATTATTAAAACAAGCTCTAAGGGCAGCAACAAATTATTTAAAATGAATTATACATCTAATCACACAGGCGGTAACGTTACTTTACAGTATGAATATATTTACGATCTAAATAAATTATTTGGCAATGAATAGTTATTACAAACTAATGGAACACATTAAAACAATCTTTGAACAAGATGTAAATGTTAGTACAATATCAACAGAGGAAGCTGGATTAATAGACAACTATAAAAAGAATCTATTTCCTTTGGTTCATGTTGAAGTATTAGATAAACAGTTTACAGGCTTAAATGGTTTGGCAGTAGATAGGTATTCAGTCCAAATATATGTATTAGATATTCGTGATATTAACAAAAATGAAGTGAATGATAAGTTTTGGTTAAACGACAACAGACATGATTCTTTAAACAAAACAGGTGCAATATTAAAGATTGCATTAAATAAAATGGTTAAGGATAGATTAGATACAGGAATAACGTTAACAGATTCATCTGGAGCAACACCAGCAGTATATGAATTTGGTAATTTGCTTGATGGGTGGGAACAAACATGGACAGTAGAAGTTGAAGATAAATTGACTACTGTATGTTAATGAGTAAAAAAAATACTGAAATTGCATTAGAAAGGTTTATAGAACACGTTGTGATGGGCAGTAAGGATAACTTAGAAGCATTAGATAAAGTTGCATCTGGTGACCTATTAAAGTCTATTAACGGCAATGTAAAAGTAAGTCCTAATAGTATTGAGGTAAATGTATTAGGTGCTGATTATTTAAAGTTTATAGATAGGGGTGTTCATGGTAAAGGTGGTTTAAGAAAGACATTCAAAGGAAAGAAATTAGATAGTCCTATTCAATGGAAATTAAAAAGGGTAACTAATAGCGATTATAGGTTTAAGACTGAAAGACCACCAGCAAATATATTAAGAACATGGGCGAAGAAAAAAAGAGGGGTGTTCAGAAAAAGAGGTGATAAAGGTATGGGTTTTGCTATTGCTGAAAGCGTTTACAGAACAGGTATAGAAACAACTAACTTTTTTACAAGACCTTTTGAAAAAGCATTTGAAAGACTACCTAAAGAGCTGGTAGAATCGTATGCATTAGATATAGAAAGTTTTATAGAATTTACACTAAAAGATTAAAGGATGCCAACGTATAGCGAATTAACAATAACATTTACAAACGATTGGGTAGATGGTGACGCATTAAAAATAACAACATCAACACAGGGTAATCAATGGATTTGGGTGACATCACGTTCTTCAGCTTATGAAGTTACTTCTGGCATACCTGCGGTTTTAGGCGAGGTATCAGCTACTAATTTTGAAACTGCTTATGATTTAGATGAACCAACAGGATATGTTACCACAAGAACAGGAAACGAACTATTAATACAAAGTGAAACAGAGGGTGAAAACTTTTTAGCAATTAAATCCACTACTGAAAACGTTGGAACTTATACGGTTGTATTTAATAACTATTCAGAAACACCAACATCAGAGAATGTTGATTACGCTTTAGTAAGGTCACCTTATTACGTTAATATACCTTTTGATTTTACTACAACAACAGCAGCGACTATAAGTTTATATGTTTGGGATGGTGATTTAGCAACAGTACCAACAACGGCAACGAGAACACTTACAAAAACAAGACCATCAATAGACTACGCAGAATTTAACGTAGATTTGTCAAAAATATCAAGAGATTCATTTAACCCTAAACCAGTACTAGATTTAACACTATCAAGTCAAATAGTAGATAGTTTAGATGGGAATGTTAAATGGATTAAATATACAGCTTCTTATACTGATCCATCTGAAACGATTGCAGATATAGAAGGTACTTTGGCAGCGATTGAGGGTTATGGTTATATGCAAGAGGGGGTAAATCCAACAGTTCCAGCATCAAAAGCATTAACATCATGTGCTAATAGAAAAGTAGAAAGAGGTGGTTTTATAATATTTCCTTTTTTAAACGAGGGTACAATAACGAGTATAGAAGTTGATTCTAGTTCTGGCACGTTTTCAGATGTGTTAACACCTACAACTTCTGATGAAAGCACAGATGCAGTACAATATGCTTGTGTAGATGTATCAACAGCAACAGTAGATGACTATATTACAATAACATTAAAGCCAGGAAATCAAGAATTTGTTTACCAAGTAGTAGATGAATGTAGGTACGAGCCATTGCAAGTAGTGTTTTTAAATAAATATGGTGCTTTTGATAGTATTACAATGTTTAAAAAACGAACTAACGAATTAAGAGCAACTAACGAAGAATTTAAGAATAACTATATTTTAGGCGGTACTTATGATATAACAAACCACCAAGTACAGAAACTTAATGTAATAGGTAATGATACTTTTAAATTAAATAGTGGTTATATTGATGAAGATGAAAATGCATTATATAAGGAATTAATACTATCTGAACTAGTTTTCTTATATGAAAACAGTTCTTTTGTTCCTGTAAACGTAGATACTAAGAGTATAGAATTTAAAGATAGGGTTAATAACAGTTTGACGCAATATACAATTGATTTTGCTTATGCGTTTAATACTATAAATAACATATAGTTGGCAGTAGATATATACATAGAGGGTCAACGTTTAGACACGTTTGGCAAAGATGAAAATATAGAAGTTACAACAGCGGTACAAGATGTAAAAGATATATCTAAAATACGTGGTGACTTTTCGCAAGGTTTCACACTACCAGCGAGCAAGACAAACAACACTATATTTAAGCAATATTATAACGCTGATATAGATGGTGGTTTTGATGCAAGAACACGAAAAACAGCTTCTATTGACGTAGATACTTTAGATTTTAAATTTGGTAAGCTACAACTAATTGATGTAGTAATAAAAGAAAATCAAGTAGCATACTACAAGGTTGTATTTTATGGTAATACTGTAAAAGTAAAAGATTTAATAGGTGATGATGATTTAAGTGATTTAGATTGGTTAGATAATTTTAACCATGATTACACAGCAGCGAACGTTAAGACAGGCTTAACTACTGGTTTAGATTTTACGGTAGATTCTGTTAGTTATCCTAAAGCAGTTTGTTATCCTTTGGTATCTTATGCAAGACAATATTATTATAGTAGTGATCCAACAGACAACACGAGTACAGACGCATTAGTAAACATTGCTTATAGTGGAGCTGGTAGAACAGATGGTATTGCATTTGGTGAATTAAGACCGGCAATACAAGTTAAACTAATTATACAAGCTATAACAGAAAAATATGGTTTAAGGTTTACAGGCTCATTTTTTGAAAGCACAAGGTTTACAGAATTGTATGTAAACATAAACAACACAAAAGATAATCTAAGTAATGGCTTATTGGTGTATGAAGAATTAAGTGGTACACAAGCATCAGCATCAAATGTAAATGATAGATATAGGTACTTTACAACCATAACACCTAAAGCGGGTTTTGAGAATGTAGAGTATAAGATAAGATTAACCATTAATGGTATAGTAGGTTATGAAAGTAGTAACTGGTTAACGGGCACACAATCAAAGAAAACATCAAAAGTACAGTTTAGAAATGATTATGATGTTAAAGCTGAAATTATAACAGAAGGTGATTTTGAATTTAATGCAACCACAAGATTAGAATATACTTTTTTTAACACAAATGTTCTTATAACTGTATTTAGTAATTCGTACACTAACCAGGTTATAAATTTAGATACCATTATTACATCATCGTTTAAAGAAATAAAAGTATATGATTTTCTAACGTCTATTTTAAAGATGTTTAATTTGGTAGTAGTTCCAGATGGTGATGATTTGTTTGTAGATGATTTACAAAACTGGTACACGCAAGGCAACATTTATGATATAACTCAATATGTAGATACATCAGAATATAAAGTAAGTAGGGGTAAAATATTAAATCAAATTAACTTTAAGTTTAAAGAAAGTAAACAAATATTAGCTAACTTTTTTAGACAAGAAAACGGTTTTGGTTTTGGTAATTTAGAAAACAGACTTTATACAGATGATACTAAAACAGAATTATTAGATGGTGATAAATTAGACATAGAGGTAATATTTGAGCAACCAATATTTGAAAGACTAAACGATACTTTTACATCAACAGAAATAGAACTATTATATGGTTTAATGTTGAATGAAGATTTGGGTGCTTTTGTTGGTGAACCTTTTTTAATGTACCTACCATCAGTTTCAGTAAGTGGAAACCCTTTAGGATTTGATGGTACTACATACGAAGAATTGAACACTACTGTATTAATGCCATCACATTCAATAGAATATGATACTGATAGTTTTAGTGTTAGTTTTAATGCAGAAATAAACGAGTTTACAAGCCAGATATTCCAGGATACTATTTACGCTGAATATTTTAGTGATTACATTTCTGATATATTTAGTATAAAAAGAAGAATATACAATTACAAATCTTTGCTACCCACATGGTTATTAAACGTATTAAAAGCTAATGATCGTTTAGTTATAAAAGGACAAAGGTATTTAATAAACACTATAACAAGTAACATAGTAAACAGAAAAGATAATTTAGAATTAATTAATGATATTTATGATGCACCTTTAGCTTCTGATAGTCTTAATAGTTCGTTATGGTCACCATCATCTAACACATATACAGGTAATGCAGTTAGTGGTGATTCAAATTATATAGGGCTTGATAGTGCTGTATTATCATTAGTAGATACTGGTGATGGCACAAGCTGGATAACTATTACGGGAAGTGTAACAGGTGTTATTAATACAATTACGTTTGATTTAGATGCTAATGATACTGGTTCATCAAGAACAGCACAAATACAAGCAACAGACGGAGTTAATAACCCTAAATTTACAATAATACAAAACATTAAAAGCATAACTTTTGATAGTGATGAAATAACTTTTGATAATAATACAATAACCTTTGATAATATATAAAAAATGGCTAAACAAACAATAGATTTAGGAACAACACCGAATGATGGTACAGGAACACCACTAAGAGATGGAGGTGATATAATTAATGACAACTTTACAGAGGTTTACAATACTTTAGGTTGGGGTTTTTATGTAGAAGACCAAACAGTTGCAAGTACGCAAGTAATAACAACAACATCTTCTTTATTGCAGATAGATGGTTTAGGCTCATCAAGCACAAGCCTTTACTTGCCTTATGAGATTAGAGGTGTTAGTGAGTTATGGGACACAGTAAATAATAAGATTTTACCAATAGGAATTGGTGATGGTTATACGCTTAGAATTGATTTACAGATAACTGCTAAGACAGCATCTCCAACAGAACTTACATTAGACTTGGATATTAGTGGGCTTGGCACACCAACAACGGTTATTGTAGAAAGAATTATTGGTACAGGAAAAGCTCCTCCTTACACGGTAAGTGTTGGTTTCCCAATATTTACATTAGGCACATTTAACGCAAATGGAGGTCAGTTATTCCTAAGAACAGATAGTGGAACAGTTACTTTAACAAAGAGACAGATAAGTATTCATAGAATATCAAACGGACAGATATAATATGTTTGATTTAATAATAAAGTGTTTAGATGTTGATGGTATAGATGGTGAATCTGTAAACATTGACAAGGCAAAAGGAATGTATAAAATGCATACCAATATAAGAGATAGTTGGAAACAGTATAAACAGAAAAAGAAATGGCAGTACAAGAAATAATTGTAAGACTTGTTGTAGAAGATTCACAATTAGAACAAACTGAAAAGGATATTAAAAAATTAGGTGGTTCTATTGAGAAAGTAGAAAAAACATCTAAAAAAGCAGGTTCTAATTTATCATCTTCTTTTGATAAAGCCGGAGATGCTGCTAATAATTTACAAGGCGGTGTTGAGGGTGCTATAAGTCAAGTAAGAGTTTTAGGAAAAGCTGCAAAGACAAGTGGGAAGGCAATGCGTTCAGCACTTATATCAACAGGTATAGGTGCTTTAATTGTTGCAGTTGGTTTCCTGGTTTCTAATTGGGAAGAAATAGGTGTAGCGGTTGGTTTGATAAATAAAGACTTAGAAAACCAACACGACTTACTTAAATCTAATTTATCTGTTTTAGATTCTGAATTAAGTTTACTAAAGAAACAAGGTAAATTCAATAAAGACAACAACCTTAGTAATAAAGAAAACATACACAGTCAAAGGCTATTATTAATTGAAAAGAAACGTATTCTAGCATTAGATATAGCTAATTTAGAAACACAATTATTAAAAGAACAAAGTGCTGCAAAAGAGTTAACTTTTTGGCAAAAACTTGTTAATTTTCGTTCTGGAAATGCAGGCAATGTAACTGCTGGTGTAGTAGATAAGGAAGAACAAGTAAGGATTGACGACTTAATAAAACAAATAAACGTTTTAAAAGGTGCTTCAATAGATGCATCATTAGAATTTAAAAACATTGGTAAAGAACCAGATGAGAAAAATAAACCAAAACCAAAAGGAAAAGTAGAGCCAAGAGATAAAGCAGTTTCAGTTGATGCTGGT
>UPTN01001350.1_pt1 | contig 10930 bp, 8 predicted proteins | sample 2160111 | NCBI WGS metagenome assembly UPTN01 (sample SAMN06265058, study PRJEB28932) | marine metagenome | isolation source: Columbia River Estuary | place: USA:Columbia River Estuary, USA | collected 2014-05-05 | reverse complement strand
TTTATCTTTAAAACTATGCGCTAATGTTAAACGTTGGTATGGAAAAAAGCAACTTAAATACCAAGAAAGTTCTGTAGTTTCGGGAATATCACTTTGTCTATAAAAAACAGTTTTTTCAACATTTAACCCACAAGCAAGCCAAGTTGCAGCAGTACTATATGTATTTTGGCGTAATTCTTCACCGTTTTTAATTTGTGTAAGTGAATGCATATCTGCAATAAATAAAAATGATTCGTTTTTAGGATCATTTGCCATTTCAATGGCTGGAATAATTGCTCCTAATAAGTTTCCTAAGTGTGGTGTTCCGGTGCTTTGAACACCAGTTAAAATTCTTGACATTTAATATTTTTTTCTTTGGGACAAAAGTACATATTTCAATTGCATAAAAAAAGCGACCATAGTCGCTTAAATTATTTTTCTGATGTAGGTTGCTTTTTCTTAATTAAGTCGGCAACAAACAATATAACAACAGCACCAATTACACCTTCAATTAAGTCTCCAATAATCCCATTATTAAATAAATTATTAAAAAAAGGTAAACCAAATTTATTAAATAACCAACCTCCTACAAAGCCTCCAATTATACCGAGTAAAATATTTTTGAAAATGCCAAATCCGCCTCCTTTCATAATTCTTCCAGCAAGCCAACCTGCAATTCCACCTATAATTATTGAATACAACATAATAATTAAATTTAAAAGTTAATATTTTATAAATGTAAGAAATTTAACAAATAAGAGTTTCAGTTTTTTGAATTATCAAATTGTCAATCAAAATATTTACATTTGAAACTTAAGAAACGAGTTTTTCAAAATTTGATTTAAAAAAATGGTTAATTGCGAATTGCATATGTTACCGTTTAATAATAAAATGTGAACATATGAAAAAAATTAAATACCCCTTTTACATTTTTTGGCGTAGTTGGTTTTATGGCTGGATATTGTTGAGTATTGTTGCCATTTTTCCGATATTACTTATAGTTACCTCATCAGATAAATTATATCCAACTTTTTTTAAAATTGCCCAAGCTTGGGGGAAAACATTACTTTTCGTAATGGGTTTTAGAATTTCTTTGGTTAAAGACGAAGCGCTTGATAATTCTAAAAGTTATATGTTTTGTCCAAACCATACATCTATGATAGATGTTATGGTAATGTTGGCTATAGCAAAAAATCCGTTTGTTTTTGTTGGAAAAAAAGAGCTTACAAAAATTCCCATTTTTGGATTCTTTTATAAACGAACGTGTATTATAGTTGATAGAAGTGATTCTGAAAGTAGAAAAGCAGTGTTTGATGAAGCTAGAAAAAGGTTGTGCAATGGATTGGATGTGTGTATTTTTCCTGAAGGCTTGGTTCCAGAGGATGAAAGTGTGGTGTTATCAGAATTTAAAAATGGCGCATTTCGTTTGGCAATAGAACATCAAATACCAATAGTTCCAATTACAATGTACGATTGCAAAAAACTGTTTTCGTATACTTTTTTTAGTGGAGGTCCTGGAAAATTACGTGTAAAAGTGCATCATTTTATTAAAACAAATGGACTTACTTTAAAAGACCACACTACTCTAAAAAAACAAACTTTTGATTTAATTTATAATGAATTAATTTCTGACATAAAAAATACTTAAATAGTGCTAATTTCGTTGTATAAAAATGGAAGAAAAAAAAATCACCTATTACGATCCTAAAGAAGAAAAATTAAACATATTATCACACGCTTTTGGGTTGGTTTTAAGTGTAGTTGCCTTAGTTTTATTAGTTGTTTTTGCAAGTTTAGAAGGTACAGCTTGGCATATTGTTAGTTTCAGTATTTATGGTGCAAGTTTATTAGTTTTGTATTCGGCATCAACATTTTATCATTACTCAAAAACACCTAAATTAAGACATCGATTAAATGTTTTTGATCACGCATCAATTTATATTTTAATTGCAGGAACCTACACGCCTTTTACTCTAGTTGTTTTAAACGGCTGGGTAGGATGGACTATTTTCGGAATTTCTTGGGGGTTGGCACTGGCTGGTGTTATTTTAAAATTATTTTTTACCGGTAGATTTGATAAAATTTCAACTATTGCTTATGTTTTAATGGGCTGGGTAATTGTTTTTGCCATTAAACCATTGGTACAAAACTTACCAATTGAAGGTTTGTTATGGCTTTTAGGTGGAGGAATATCTTACACGGTTGGCGCGATTTTATATAGCATTAAACGTATTAAATACAACCATGCAATTTTTCACATTTTTGTATTATTAGGTAGTTTTTGTCATTTTATGGCAGTATTTTTTTATGTACTTCCTATAAAAAAATAGTTTTTAAAAAAATTAAAATTTTATTTTAGAACTTCATTCAAAATTTGCTAATACCATTTTAATTTTAAAATGCTGTATTAATATTACGAATTATTTTTTGTTCAGATGAATTAGAAAAATATCAGTAGTAGCAACGGTCCTTTTTTATATTTAATTATTTAAGCATTTGAAATATAAAAGATTACCTTATTATAGAAGGGATTGTTTGTTTGAGAATTCACCTAAAATGGCATTTGTATTTCCTGAATAAGATGCTACAATTTATTTAACAAAAGATTTTAATAAATTGATTTTTAAATTAATACAATCAAATACAAATAAGAGTGTATTTTGGTATATAAATGATAGTTATATTGGAGAAACTACCTAAATTAATGAAATTGAAATTTCACCAAAAAAAGTAAAATACACCATCACAGTTGTTGATTTATTAGGCAATGATATTAATCAAAATTTTGAAATAAAAATTTTTCAGTTTGAACATATATTCAAATGTTGTATATTGCAAATTAATTAATTTACGTCGACCCTTTAATTATGTTGCAAATCTTATTAGTTGATGACGAAATAGATGCTCTAGAAGCATTAGAATGGAAGCTTAATAATTATATTGATGACATTGAGGTTACAACTTGTAATTCTCCAATAAAAGCTATTGATATTATTAATAATGATAAACCAGATGTTGTATTTTTAGACATTCAGATGCCTGAGATGGATGGTTTTACAATGATAGAAAAACTAGAGAACAGAAATTTTAATCTTATTTTCACAACAGCACATGATGAGTTTGCTTTAAAAGCAATTAAGGTTTCAGCTATTGATTATTTATTAAAACCAGTTGATAAGGACGAATTAATTGTTTCATTAAGTAAAATTCAAAAATCTTCACAAGGGGATTTACTTGAGAATAAATTACAAGTATTATTAAATAACTTAAATGATAATAATGATAAAATAAATATTTCTGCCGACGGTAAAGTATATTTATTAGAAAGAGATGATGTGGTAATGTTAAAATCTGATAAAAGTTATACCACAATTTATTTAAAATCAGAGCAAGAAATATTGGTTTCTAAAACTTTGAAAGAAGTTGAAAAGAAATTTTTATTTCCTCAATTTTTTAGAGTGCATAATTCATATCTTATTAACTTAAATCATGTAAAAGAATACCTAAAAGGATTAGGAGGTGAGTTAATTATGACCAATGGATTAACAGCAAGTATTAGTAGAAATAGAAAAGCAGAATTATTTAAGAAACTTTATTTGGACTAAAGAATGTTACTAGATTTTCATTCTGAAATATATTCATGGATTAGAGGAGGTTTATTCGTTCTTTTCGTTTATCATTTGTTAATATTTTTTCAAAACAGAAGTAAACTTTATTTATACTATAGTTTATACCTTTTAGCCCTTACAATTTATTTATTAAGCCATATTGCTACAGGTAAAGTAAGTGAATTTTATAATTACATTAATTTTTCAATTCAATTTTTGGCATATGCAGCATATGTTTTATTTGCCCGAGAATTATTAGATACTAGATCTCATTTAATAAAATGGGACAGGTATTTTGTAATTGAAACAAAGGTGCTTTTAATTTTATTTCCAACATTTATTTTAATTCAATTTTTGTTGGGATATGAATTTCAAATCAAAGCGTTTACCTTAGTAGCACCTCTTTTAACTATATTCACACTTATTTCCTATTACGTTGTTTATACAAGAATAAAAGATAATTTTTCTAGTTATTTTGTGGCTGGCTCTCTTATTTATTTGTTATTAGCAAACATTAGTTTTTTAGAAATTTTTATTGGAACTGAGTTCTTTACTGACCTTGGTGTTCAACCTATGTTTTTTGTGTATTTAGGAGCAATGCTACAATGTATTATTTTCTCAATAATTATTGGTTTTACTATTAAAAGAATTGAACAAAAAAGCAAAAATGCAGAAGTTAGATTAGCCATTAAGCTAAAAGAAATGGAGGAGTTAAAAATGACCGCTTTGCAAAGTCAAATGAACCCTCATTTTTTATTTAATTCACTTAATTCTATAAATAATTTTGTATTAAAAAGTGAAGTGGAAAAAGCTTCAGATTTTATCACTAAATTTTCAAAACTAATTCGTGTAATTTTAAATAGCTCTTCAAGTCCAACTTCATCTCTTACAGATGAGTTATCAATATTAGCTCTTTATGTTAAATTAGAACAAATGCGTGTTACAGGTGGTTTTAAATATATAGTAAATGTTGAAAAAAATTTAAATTTGGATAAAATAAAAGTACCACCAATGTTTTTACAACCTTTTATTGAAAATGCAATTTGGCACGGAATTATGAAAAAAGAAGGTGAAAAAACCATCAACCTAACTATTAAGGAAGATAAAGGGAATGTTTTGTGTATTGTTTTGGATAATGGAATTGGAATTAACAAGGCAAAGGAACTTTCACATATGAGTCAGAAGCGCAAATTTTTTGGCGCAGAGGCTACAGAAAATAGAATTAGAATGCTGTATCAAAATAAAGATGTTCATATTGTTACTAAAGATATTTCATCAAACACTACAACTGGAACCCAAGTTTCAATTAAATTTCCTTTGCTATAAATTTAAAAAATTATCATTCTATTTGTAAATAATAGTAAATAGCTTACCTATAAAAATTCTAAATTTGTTGAAATTAAGGGTGTTAGACTGCTTTTTAAATGATTTTTTTCACTTTTCCTAAAAAATTTAATTACCATTTGTTGTAAAAAAACAACCATTTGTTAACTTTTTATTAGTTTTTGTTAATTTGAAAAATTTCTAGATAATAACATGCTTATCTTTGATTTGTATTATTGTCAAGAGGGGTTTTGACTCTGTACATTTAAAAACATTAAATAAGTCTTTGGGGTTGATTTATTTATTCCTTGAACATTGTAAGATTAAATTACAATGTTCAAGGTTTTTTTTTAATAAAAATTTAATCCAAATAATACCTTTACAATTAAATTTTTAATGGATATATTTGAATTAATTTATGAAAAAAATTAGCCAAATATTAACCTTTCTTTTTCTAAGCACCGGACTTTGGTCGCAGACAGATTATTCTAAAAATTGGGAAGATTTCTACTCCTATAATAACGTAAAAGACTTTATTAAAACTGAAAATGAAATTCATGCAATTGTAGATAATGCCATTTTTACTTTCAACGAATTAAATGGTGAAATAACCAAAACATCTTCAGTAAATGGTCTTTCGGGTGAATTAACTTCAAGTTTATATTATAGCAAAACTTATGAGAAACTAATAATTGGTTACGAAACTGGATTAATTGAAATTATTGATAACGATAATAATATAACAATTTTAAAAGATATTGTAAATTTTAATTTTTCAGGGAATAAAAGTATTAATAACATTATTGGTTATAATAATAAACTATATATCTCAACATCTTTTGCAATAATAGTTTACGACATTGAAAAACTACAGTTTGGAGACACTTATTTTATTGGAAATCAATCATCTGAGATTAAAGTAAACCAAATTAAAATACTTGATAATTTTATTTATGCAGCTACTGAGTATGGAGTGTATATTGCTGATATAACTAATCCAAATTTGATAGATTTTAATAATTGGACACAATATTTTTCAGGAAATTTTTCTAATGTTGAGGTGTTTAATAATCAAATTTATGTGTCTAACGACCGTAAATTATATAAAATAAAAGACGCTGGTTTAGAGTTACAGAAAAACTATCCTCAAAATATACGTTCTTTAAAAGCTTCAGATGAATTTTTATCTGTCGCTACACAAAGAGGAGTATATGTTTTAAATTCAGTTGATTCTGAAATATCTAGTTATGTTACTACTACAAGTGCACAGTTTTACTTCAATTTAAATACAGCTTTTTTTGAGAATAATATGTTGTATTTAGGAACCAGAGAATTTGGCTTGCTAAAAAGTACTGTTGAAAACATTCCGAATTTTGAAGAAGTTCATCCCGAAGGTCCTGTTTCTAATTTACCTTTTTCAATTTCAGTAAAAGAGAACAATTTATGGGTTGTTTATGGTGGATATGATGGAGCTTATGCACCGCGAAACACAGCCTATAGTTTTGATCATTTTAATGGAGATACATGGATAAATACACCTTATAAGAGTTTTAATGTTACAAATCTTGTAAACATAACTTTTGACCCAAATAATATTGATAAAGTTTATATAAGTTCTTATGGTAATGGTATGTTGGTGGTTGAAAATAATGAAGTTATTGAACACTGGACTCATTTAAATAGTGGACTTGAATGGCGCACTAGAATTAATGGCGCTGCTTTTGATACTGAAGGAAATTTATGGATAGCTAACTCCTGGGTTGATAAAAGGATTAAAAAATATGGTTTTGATGGTAGCTGGTCTGAGTTTGATATGAGTTCAGTTATGACAAATCCTGCGTTGGGTTTAGGTGAACTTATTGTAGATAAAACTTCAAATATTTGGGTAGCTTCAAGAAGAAATGGTGCGTTGATTTTTAATGAAAATGGAAATAAAAAAAGAGCACTTACCACAGAATCTACGAAAGGTTCATTACCAGACCCAAATGTTAGAGCTATAGCAGCTGATGACAATAATAGAATATGGATTGGAACTCAAAAAGGATTAGTTGTTTTATACAATACTGCAACAGTTTTAAGCGATGCGATAGTTGACGCTGAACCAATAATTATTTTAGATGAAAGTGGTATTCCTAAAAAATTATTAGGTGATCAAGCTATTAATTCAATAGAAGTTGATGGTGCAAACAACAAATGGTTTGGAACAAGTAATGGAGGTGTTTTAAAAACAAATTCGGATGGTACCGAAACGTTGCATACTTTTAATATAAATAACTCCCCATTGCCTTCAAATTCAATTTTAAAAATTGCTGTGGATAAAAATTCAGGCAAAGCTTATTTTGCAACATCTAAAGGTATTGTAGCTTATAATAGTGATGTTGCCGTTTATGGCGATACTTTAACAGAAGTTTATGCATATCCAAACCCTTCTAAAAAAGAAAATGAGTTTATAACAATTGATGGTAGAAATGGAGCTCATTTGCCAAAAGGAACTAATATTAAAATTTTAGATACCGCTGGTAATTTAGTGTTCGAAACTAATATTAGAGAAGGGCAAGAATCGTTAGGAGGTAAAGTTGTATGGAATAAAACAAACTTAGCTGGTAGGAAAGTGGCTTCTGGAATATATATTGTATTATTAATAGACAATAAAAAACAAAAAACCTCCATAACAAAAATTGCGATTATCAATTAATAATGATTGAAACTACTAAAGCAATAGTTATTAACTCCATAAAATATGGTGATACAAGTTTAATTGCGACCTGTTATACTGAAAATTGTGGCTTAAAAACATACATGTTAAAAGGTGTTTTAAAAGCAAAAAAGGCCAAGATAAAAACAGCTTATTTTCAACCACTTATGCAGCTTAATTTAACTGCTAATCATAATAATAAAGGTTCCTTAAATTCAATTCGAGAAATAGAAGTAGTAAATTTTTATCATTCAATTTATTCAGATATTAAAAAACAATCAATAGCATTATTTCTATCGGAAATATTGTATTATACTATTAAAGAAGAAGAACAAAACGCATCACTTTTTATGTATTTAGAAACCTCTTTATTATGGCTGGATACTCATGAAGTTGTTTCAAATTTTCATTTACTTTTCCTTTTAAATTTAACCAAATATTTAGGTTTTTATCCTGAATTAAACGCCCAGGATTTAGAGTACTTCGATTTGTTGGAAGGAAACTTTACAAGTAAAAAGAAATTTAACACGGTTAGTGGGGAAAAATTAACCCATTTTAAAAAGCTTTTAGGCATAAATTTTGATATGTTACATAAAGTTAATTTTAGTGCTTTGGACAGACAGGAAGTACTCTCAATATTAATTCAATATTTGGAATTACATGTAAGCGGTTTTAAAAAACCAAAATCTTTAAACGTTTTAAAATCTGTATTTAGTTAATTATGAGATTTATAACTATTATTTTGTTTAGTATATTATATGTAAATACAAATGCTCAACAAGTAAAGGTACTTGAAAGAGGTTCAAATTTACCAATTGAAAATGTAACAATATATAACGATAGTAATGATAGTTATGTATATACTAACAAAGATGGTATTGCAGATTTATCTGTTTTTAAAAATTCGGATATACTTTCGTTTAACCACTTATCTTATGTTGAATATGAAATTTTAAAGCGGGAATTAGGCGTAATTGAATTTGTTGTTTATTTAAACAGAAATGCTGAAATGTTAGATGAAATTGTATTGTCGGCATCAAAAGGGGAAGAAAAAAGAAGTAGAATAGCTGAACAAGTTGCAATAACTTCAAAAGAAGAAATTAAAAGATTGGCACCTCAAACTTCGGCGGATTTATTAGCAAATTTACCAGGGGTTCGTGTTCAAAAATCTCAATTTGGAGGAGGAAGTCCGGTTTTGCGTGGTATGGAAGCAAATAGAGTATTATTAGTTGTTGATGGTGTTAGAATGAACAATGCCATATATAGAATGGGACATTTACAAAATTCTATTACCGTTTCCCCAAACATTATTGAAAGAACCGAAGTTATCTTTGGTCCCTCGTCTGTAGTTTATGGTTCAGATGCATTAGGTGGAGTGGTGCACTATTATACAAAAACACCAAAAATTAGCAATAAAAAAGAAGTGAATACAGCAGTCTATTCACGTTTTAGCACTATAAATAGTGAATTTACTACAGAAGGAAATATAGAGCTTAGAAATAAAAAATGGGCTTCTTTTACCAGTGTTTCCTACAGTAATTTTGGCGATTTAAAAATGGGGAAAATCAGAAATCATGAATTTGATGAATGGGGTAAAGTTTTTGAATATTCTAACAATTCAAATAGCTATTATAATGAAACCCCAGTTATAAATTCTGATAATGAAATACAAAAAAATACAGGATACAATCAATTAGACATTTTACAAAAAGTTGCAGTCCCTATTTCAAAAAATACCGATGTAATGTTTAATTTTCAATATTCAGAGTCTGCAGATATAAATAGGTTTGATGCCTTAAATGAATATTCTGGTAATTCATTAAAATGGGCGGAATGGTATTATGGCCCACAAAAAAGGATATTAGCCTCTTCTCAGTTAAAAATTAGTCCTAATAAAAAATGGTTAGAAAATGGAACAATTACTGCCGCTTTTCAAAATATTAAAGAATCTAGAATTCAAAGAAAGTTTAATAGTTTTGAGCGTTCTTATAGATTGGAAGATGTTAATATTTTTAGTTTAAATGGCGATTTTTTTGTGCCTTTAACCAAAGGGAATAATAGAATTTTATCATACGGATTTGAAACTACTTACAATAAGGTAAATTCAGATTCCTATGGAAAAATATTAGATGTGTACAACAACGCAATTGTTGGATTTACCCATGATTTTATTGTACAATCTCGTTATCCAGATGGCGGAAGTAGTTACAGAAGTTTAGCTTCATATGTAAATTACCGTCAGGATATTAATAAAAAAACAACATTAAATACTGGTTTAAGAGTTGTTAATACCATTTTAAAAGCAACTTGGATAGATGACACTTTTATTACCTTGCCAGATTTTGATATTTCTTTAAATAATTCTGCGGCTACTGCAACTTTAGGTTTTGCATATAAACCTTCAGAAAATTGGCAATTAAATAGTGTAATTTCTTCAGGGTTTAGATCTCCAAATATTGACGATGTTGGAAAAATAAGAGAAAAATCGGGAGATGTAACAGTACCAAATATTTATTTAAAACCTGAATACGCCTATAATTTTGAAACAAGTGTATTAAAGTATTTCAACAATAGAAAATTTCATACAGGATTAAATATTTATTATACACTATTAAATAATTACATTACCCGCGATTATTTTGAGGTAAATAATTCACCAACTATTATGTACGATGGAGAAGAAGGTACAGTAGTTGCAAATGTAAATAAAGACAACGCCTACATCGTAGGAAGTACCTTTAGTTTTAATGGAAATATTAATAATACTTGGCACAGTAAAGGTTCGTTAACCTATACTAAAGGAAAAACATACGACACCAAATTACCATTATCATCCATTCCTCCTTTATTTGGAAACTTAGAAATCGGCTTTGAAAAAGAACGTTTTCAAGCAAATATAAATTGGAAATTTAATGCTAAAAAAAGACTGGAAGATTATAATTTAATTGAAGGGATTGATAATGTTGAACAAACTCCCTATAATTCAATAACTGATAGTTACTTTGGGAGCCCTAAATGGAATACTTTTAGCGTAAATACCAACTATAAATTAAGTAATAGTTTTACCATATTTTTAAATGTTGATAATATTTTAGATACTCATTATAAAGAATTTGCATCGTCAATTAGTGCTCCTGGACGAAACCTATCTGTAACTTTCTTATTAAAAGTTTAATTAAACTATTGATTAGGTTAGAATTTCAATTAATAATGATTTTTTTATAATCTTAGTTTATTTATAAGCCTGATGTCCTTTAATATCCATTCCAGGAATTAGTAAATGTATATCATGCGTTCCTTCGTAAGTAATAACACTCTCTAAGTT
>UPTN01001349.1_pt1 | contig 10931 bp, 13 predicted proteins | sample 2160111 | NCBI WGS metagenome assembly UPTN01 (sample SAMN06265058, study PRJEB28932) | marine metagenome | isolation source: Columbia River Estuary | place: USA:Columbia River Estuary, USA | collected 2014-05-05 | reverse complement strand
TAACTTTGACATAAATGAAAACAATTTATTTATCAATCATCTTTTTCCATTTCACATTTTTACTGTTCGGCCAAAATGAGCAGAAAGGAGATATCATTTTCAGTCAAGATTGTACATCAATAATTTATGGTGAAGTTGAAATTCAACTTTTCCTGAATGAAAAGAATCAGTTATACACTAAACTCCTTGATGAAAATAAGCAGGTCATAGAAACAAGAATTTTTCAAGACGAATATGATAAAAACTTGGATGACTTAATTAGCGGAATAGTATCTAAAACTGAGAGAAATCCAGTAGGACTTTATTACAACGACATCAATTCTGACGGAAAAGAAGATCTCGTCTTTGAATACGATTTCTATATTGGAGCGGGACCTGAGTCTGGTAAAGTTATAAATAGAGTGGAATGTTTTTTACAAAAAAATAATCGATGGACTTGGGTATACCAAAATGGCAGTAAAAAAACATATAACTGGCAATACGCCTTTGATAGGGATGACATAAGCTATAAAACATTATATTCTTCTGTTACAAATACAGGTTATATACCACTTGGCTATTCAGTGTCCCAAAAGAATAAAGAAAACTTATTGCTTAAGGCAAAAGAAAGGATCATACTTTCTTTCACAACAAACTCAGACAAAAAAGTTTCACTAGCAGTTGCAGAGAATTTTAGCTATTTAAGTTATCGTTACGGGACACCTGAAAATATTGAATTAACATATAAGGTTACAGAAAAAGATAGCAGTAAATTTAAGTACTCATGGAATTGGGAGCCCTCATTGGAACGGTGGGCAGATAAGGAATATGATATGACCTCACTAACTTTTCAGATCTCAGATTATGAATATACTATTTTCCAAAACCGAGTAGATTCAATTAGTCTTGAGGATATAGAATACGCTTTTGGGCACTCAGATATGGCATATAACCTTGAATTATTGAAACAATACAACGCTGCAAAAGAATTGGATGGTGTTGGTATTATGGTTAGAAGGCTTTCAACGAATGAAAAGACAATTATGAAAGCTAAACGTGTTGATATAGGTGGATTAAAAGATTTGTTTTATCTTTCTGTTTTTGTTGAAAACGACTAAGTATAAGAATTTTAACTATACTATTTGTAATGACCTTGAAAAAACATACAATAACAATGTATATAGCGCATTAAAATCCGCCGTTTACAAAACCGTTGTGCTTAATTGAATTAAATCATGAAATATTGTATTAAATTATTTTTCACTCTTTTCTGTATGAATCAATCATTCTGTCAGACTGAAACGAATTTATTTGAATATAACAATGAAATTGAAAGATCTGGAGTTGTAGTTCAAAGACAAGAATTAGATTCTGTTACAATTTTTGAGAAAGTTGTTCTTGATGGTTTTGATTCCAAAATACCTTTTTATCATTATATAAATAAAAGAAATGAAGAAAAAAAATACGTATTCTTACTTCATGGTTTAGGTGGCACTAAAGAAGATTGGGTTTACCCTTCAGAGCCTTATCTTGATTGGAGCAGGAATATAACTTCAATAAAGGACTCGCTTATAACCTTAGGTTATAACCTGCTTATCCCAGATGCCAAATTTCATGGTGAGAGAAATTATGAATTGGATTTTAAACCACCAGAATCCTTGCCACCTGTAATATCAAGAAATATCAACGATAGTAAGCTCTTTGAAACCTTAATGACGTCAACAGTAAAGGATTTAAGGATTATTATGGATTACATCCAAAAACGCAACACAAAATCTGACCAATCTTTTAGTGTAATTGGGTATAGCATGGGCGGAAATTTCGCCATATTGTTAAGTGTTTTTGATGAGCGCATTTCTAGTGTTGTTGCATGTGTCCCACCAATTAATCTTCCCGCTAGAGGAATAGAATCCTTCAATTGGCCAGAAAAGATAATTCAAGGGCAAATTGATATTACACCAATGACGTATGCAAAATTGCAATCTACATCCATCATATTATTAATGGGTAAAAAGGACTTTTTCTCTACAGCGGATGAGGTTACGGATTTCTTCAAAAAAGTCCCTACAAAAGATAAGGAATTAAAATATTTTGATTCTGGCCATATTCTTCCTAATGAATATAAAAATGATGCTATTCAATGGATTATTGATCACAACAACTAAACACAACAATGCCATTAGTCAATGTTGTTTAATGGTTGTTTGAGGATTTCTTTCTTTTTTGCTAACTTAGTTATCCAACAACACAAATCATACACAAACACGCAGGCACAATTTAACCTCAACAAATAAATCAATTATTCATACTTCTATCTTTAAAAATATCTAAAACATCCATTATGAGACTTTACATTTACGTTTTATTACTTTTTATTTTTACTTTAATGAGCTGTAATTCCCCAAAATCGAACAATGAAATTAACAATAAGGAAAAATCAAAAAACCAAACCTCATATTTAACATTTCAAAAAGAAAATTTATTTCCTGGTGATGGTAGCTTACTGCGAGCTGAAGATGGCGTATCATTGGAAGATGGACGAATTATAGTAGTTGACCAAGCCAAAGGTCTTCGATTAATTGAAAAAGACGGCTCTAATCGGCCATTTGGTGATTTTACTGCAGCAGGTTTCCTTCATCTTCCCCCTAATCAAATAGCAGGTCCGAATGGAATGATTTTAGAACACGATGGACAACACATCCTAATGTCTGATGTTGCAGATGGAAAAATTTATCGAATACATATAGCCACAGAGCAAGTAGAAATGATTTATGATCATCCATTTGGTGTGAATACGATTTATAGAGATAAAACGGGAGCATTATGGTTTTCTCAATCCGCAGAGAGTACTAATTTAGGAGAAATGTTTCAGGCTGCTAATTTGCCTGTCCCAACTGGCGCTATTTTTAGAATGGCTGATTTAAAAAGCGCTCCAGTTAAAATTTTAGATAGTCTTTATTTTGCGAATGGAATAACCATGGATAAGGACGAAAAACATCTGTTTGTCGCTGAAACCATGATGGATAGAGTGCATAAATTAGAAGTGGATAATAGAACAGGTGAGGTAAATTATATTGGTGTGGCAGCCAATGTCGGAACTCCGGATAATTTATTAATTGATAAAGAAGGTCGATTAATCGTGGCATCTCCATTATATAATCAAGTAGTTGCAGTCGATTTTAAAAATCATTCTCAACATATAATTTTTGATGGTTCCACTAAAGATAATTTAAAGATTACAAATGAATGGAACAGAAGAAGTCATTTAGGTATGGAGAGACTTGAATTACTTTCTCCAGATTTGTTTAATCCACTTCCTGGCTTACTCACAGGAATGTTCTACTCAAATGATGGTCAAACGCTATACATAGCAAACTTAGGAAATGACCTTTTGAAATTAGGCTATAAATAACTGTGCCTTATATTTAGACCTAACCAACGCAACTAACCAAACACAAACACGTAGGCGTTCAATCAGGACTTTATAATAACAATTAAACGACAGATTAAAGTTCAAAAAATACAGAAGGACAATTATTTTGAAAGCTACTAATTACATAAAGTTTCTTACTGCAATTCTAATCCTTGCTCAACCGTCAATAAATGTTTGTGCTCAGAATTCAAAAGAGGAAAAGTACTATACGAATAGTAGTAGACACTGGTTAGCTGAAATACCTGTTTGGTTTCCCGGTTTTAGAGGTCAAATTGCTTTCGGCGATTACAATTTTTCCTCTTCAGGCAGCGATGAAGAAAAAGAATATGAGCGTCTAGAAAGTGAATTTGGAATTCAGTTTTATTTTGTTGGTCGAATTGTAGCGAAGTATAATAATTTTTGGGTCAATGCTGATACTTTTTCAGGAAAGGTAAATAGTGCTTTTAGCTATACTTCATTGATTGGAAATAATGAAAAAGAAATAGTTGATATCACTGCTAGTGCAACAATTCCAAGATTGGTTGCAGGTTATTCTGTGTGGCAGCAATCAAATGAAAACCACTTTAAAATAGAAGCAATCCCATATTTAGGAATTAGATATGTCAATATCTATTTGAAATCAGATGTCTTTGATTTGACAAACATAATTGATGTAAGACCAAATTGGGTTGAGCCATTAATTGGGTTGTACGTTCCTATTATTTACAAACGTTTCAAAATAGAAATTCAGGCTGACTATGGTACAACAGGAACAAAAAATTCTTGGATAATTAGTAATCGTTATCGCTATCGAATCTCAAAATTAGTTGATGTACAACTGGGGTGGAACCTTATTAGATTATATCATAAAGGAATTGTTGGCAGCCAAGAATTAGAGTCAACAATTAGACTATTTGGACCTACGGCAGGGGTAGGCTTTAGATTTTGATAGATATAAAAAAATGAACAAAAAAATAACGAAATCACAACAACGAGTATAATCTTCCTGCTGGCAGGCAGGTTAATGCTCTTGATCGTTAAGCGGAAGTATTTAAACTCGTTCGTATATTCCCTACTCGGAAAACTCTACAACCTGCGCTGAAGCTTCGGTTTTCGTTGTCGAATTTCCCGCACGACACCATACACGAATACCTTACCTGCAAGCTAAAAAAAACATTGAACCAAAATTGTGGTTTTTTGGACTAAATGCATAATTGATTGATTCTAAACTGTTTTAGTTTTGAAGTATTAATAATTAAAACATTTATAATGAAAACAATCAAATTAGTTTTAGTCCTAATGGTGCTTACTCTTAATTATACACAAGCACAACAAAAAGAAAATCAAACAACAATTAAAAACAATGACACTATGAAAACTTATGTAATTGAACGTATTATTCCGGGAGCAGGTGACTTAACAGCTGAACAACTAAAAGGAATATCTCAAACATCGTGTTCCGTCTTAAAAGAAATGGGACCGATAATTGAATGGCAACACAGCTATGTTACAGGTGATAAAATTTATTGCGTTTATAAAGCAAAAAACAAACAATTAATTGAAGAGCATGCTAAAAAAGGTAATTTCCCTGCAAATTCAATAAGTGAAGTCGCAGTAAAAATTAGTCCAGCAACTGCAGAACAATAAGCTAAGACTTAATAAACACGAAGCGACCAAAATCATTGGTAGTTTTGTGTTTTCTTAAATTTAGTATCTTACAAAAAAAAAACAGATTATGCCAATATATATGGACTTTCATGATTTGCCTGATGGTGTTACTGCTGCGCATGTTGCCGAAATGCATCAAGCAGATTTAAAAATTGAACATAAATATAATTGTCGTGGATTAACATATTGGTGTGATGAAAAACGACAAACTGCTTTTTGCTTAATAGAAGCTCCCAACGAGCAAGCAATTATAGATTTACATCAAAAAGCACATGGAGGTGTTCCGCAGCGAATTATTGAAGTAAACGATTCCATAGTAGAATCGTTTCTAGGTAGAATTGAAGACCCAGAAAAATCACAAAACACAAAACTTAATATTATAAACGATCCTGCTTTTAGAACATTAATGGTCGTTACTATAAAAAAGAAAAGTTTAAGGAAAGATGGTTATGAAACTTTAAATGCTGCTATTCGCGGATATAATAAATCAATTACCAATATTATTAGTAAGCAAAAAGGGCGTATCGTAAAAGAAAAAGCGAATACGTATTTAATGTCTTTTGATTCAGTCACAAATGCTATCAAAAGTGCACTTGAAATTGAAGAAATTTACAACTGTGTAATCACTCCAGATTTGCAATTTCAGATTGGTATTAGTGCTGGTGTGCCAGTAACTAATAAAGAAAGTATTTTTGAAGACACTATAAAAAAAGCTAATTATTTATCATATATCGCCAATGGGAAAGTCACTATAACAAAAGAGGTTAAAGATTTGTATGAAAGTGAAAATCGACAAATTGTAATAGATTCGACCATTGCGTTTAATGTCCTTAATTCTCAAGAAGAGGGGTTTTTGATGCAACTAATAGAATATACTGAAAAAGTTTGGTCGCATTCAAATGTGAACGTTAGCGATTTTTATAAAAATCTAGGATATAGTAAATCGAAACTATATAGAACTATGATGTCTTTAATAGGTGTTTCTCCTAATAGTTTTTTAAAAAATTATAGATTGAATATGGCTATTGAATTATTAGATAGTCAAGCATTAAATATTTCTGAAATTGCGTATCAAACAGGATTTAGTAGTCCAACTTATTTTTCTAAATGTTTTCAGGAGGTATATGGCATTTTACCATCAAATTATATTAAGTTGCAATTGACATAAAGTGAAAATTGCCAAAGTTTGTAATTTCTGATTCTTATAATTGAATATAAAGATAAAGCCCGCAAGTAAGAACGTGTATAGTTCATTTCTAGTACTCGCCTACTATGGAAATTCCTGGTGTCGACAGGTTCGTTCTGGCACCAACAGATTTTCCTAATGGTTCATTTCTTTTTTGCTAACTTAGTTCTAGCCAACGCAAAGAACCATTATACGAACGCATTAGGCATAAGCTTATAGCACCAATGAATAATAAACCATTATTAGAATACATAAATACGTTTATCAACTTAACTGATGAAGAGGAAACCATTTTACTTTCCAAAATAGTTCATAGAAATTATCTCAAAGATCAATACATAACACAACAAGGAGATATCTGTAAAACTGTGAATTTCATTATTTCTGGATGTACAAAAACGTTTTATATGGATTTAGAAGGGCAAGAACATATTGTGATGTTCGCTATTGAAGATTGGTGGACCTCTGACTTAGGAAGTTTTATTACACAAACTCCTGCTGACTTTAACGTTCAATGTATAGAGAATACAAAGCTTATTCAATTTAACTACAATAATCTTGAAGCGTTATATAAAGAGATTCCTAAACTCGAACGTCTTTTTAGAAAGATTATAGAACGTGCTTTTGTGGCTTCGCAAAAACGCATTATTAGAAATTTTAGTCTTACCGCTAAAGAGCGTTATCTCATTTTCAAAAAGACCTATCCGAAAATTGATCAACGTGTTCCGCAATATATGATTGCTTCTTATTTAGGTGTCACTAAAGAGTTTTTAAGTAAAATCAAAAGTCAGATATTACAAAATCAATAGATATTAATCTAGATTAATATCATTTCATAATCTACATCATTTTCTATCATTTCATTATTTTAGACATTTGTACTATAGTAAAAAACAAAAACGCATTGAACACAATAATTCACAAAGCAGAAACAAGAGGAAAGGCAAATCACGGCTGGCTAAACTCACAGCATACTTTTAGTTTTGCAAATTATCATAACCCTGAGAGAATGAATTTTGGTGTACTACGTGTATTAAATGACGACATAGTAAAGGCAGGAATGGGATTTGGAACGCACCCACATGCCGATATGGAAATTATTTCAATTCCTTTAGAAGGGGATTTAGAACACAAGGATAGTATGGGGAATGTGACCGTTATTAAAGAAGGGGACGTGCAAGTAATGAGTGCTGGAACTGGAATTACGCACTCTGAATACAACAAAAACAAAGACAAAGAAGTAAAGTTTCTTCAAATCTGGGTGTTTCCTAAAGAGAAAAGTGTCACACCTCGTTATGACCAAATCTCGATAAGAGATATTGAAAAAGACAATGCATTTTATCAAGTGCTTTCTCCTAACAAAGAAGATCAAGGCGTGTGGGTGAATCAAGATGCATGGTTTAGCCTAGGGAAATTCACAAAAGGAAGTACCGACCAATATGAAATTCAAAAGACAGGAAATGGAGTCTATATATTTGTACTAGAAGGAGAAATTAAAATAAACGATGAGCAACTTTCACAACGAGATGGAATGGGAATCTGGGACACTGATTTAATCACTATAAAAGCGACAGAAAATGTTCGAGTACTTTTAATGGATGTACCAATGAATCTTAAAAATTAATCAATAATATAAAAACAATAAAAATGAAAAATTCAATTACAAAAATCGCCACACTGGCAATCGCAGCATTTATGACATTTTCCTTTACAACTGCGCAAGTGGTTAAAAAAGAAATTAAAGTTGAAAACAGTAAAGTTGTATGGAAAGGTTATAAAGTGACTGGTTCTCATGAAGGAATCATCTCAATTAAATCTGGATACTTAAATTTTGACAAAGACATATTGACTGGAGGAAGTTTTGAAATAGATATGTCTACTATTACAGTTACCGATTTAGAAGGTGAGTACAAAGGAAAATTAGAAGGCCATCTAAAATCTGATGATTTCTTTGGAGTCGCAAAATTCCCTTCAGCATCACTAAGCTTTACTAATGTAGAATCAACAGGGAAAAACTCATATAAAGTCACTGGAGATATTACTATAAAAGAGACAACAGAAACTGTTTCGATTAATCTTTCAGTTTATGGAAACAAAGCAAATGCAGTTCTAAAAATAGATAGAACAATATTCGATGTAAGATATGGCTCTACAAGTTTCTTTGATGGATTGAAAGACAAAGCGATTTATGATGAATTTGATTTAGTTGCTGATTTAGAGTTTTAAATAAACACCCTATTCACAATAAAAATTCAATTCTATTCGTGCTAGAAAAGGCAATGCCTAACAACAGATTTAAAAAATAGAAGGATTTGCGCAAGCCATTAGGTTTGCGCTTTTTTTATTATCTTTTGTCCATTGGAAATGTATAGATATTAATCTGCTAATTTCCATATACAAACCGTTACCTACAAATAAAAAGCAACTCTGCGGAATAATGAAAATGTTATTTAAAGAAAATCAAAAATTCAACCAATGGTGGCTTTGGATTATTTTAATTGGTATTGGTATATTACCAATTTACGGAATTTATAAACAAATAATAAAAGATGAAATATTCGGTGATAAGCCAATGTCAAATTTTGGGTTAATTATTTTTTCTTTTTGTGTTTATGGATTTATATATTTTTTCTGGTATATGTCATTAAATACCGAAATTGACAATAACGAAATAAAAATTCATTTCAAACCTTTCCTAAAAAAGAAGGTAAATTGGAATGAAATAAAATCAGTAAAAATCGTGAATTACGGATTTGTAGGTTACGGCATAAGATTCGGAAGCAAACATGGAACTGTTTACAATACTAATGGGAATAAAGGCCTTGCCATTGAATTAAAAAATGGGAAAAAGTTTGTAATTGGAACGCAAAAAGAAACGGAGATGAATACATTTGTAGAAAAAATGACAGCAGTTAAGAATGTGTATAATTCATTGCTCTGAAATTCCTTTCGGCATTTCCGCTCTGCTGAATAATGGGTTCGCTCCTATTTGTTATCTTAGCACAAAACGTAGTGAAACCATATACGAACATGTTAGCTGTACTTATAAAAATGACACTACTTTTTAAAGATAATAAAAACAAGGCGATATTTAAAAAGTCGTATGCCTAAGTAAATTATAATAAAATGGAAAATTTAGTAAAATTAGCACAATTAACTGTAGCAATATCTGTTGCTTATGTATGGATTTTTAGGTATCATAACGTCCTTAAAGAGTTCAAGCAATTCGGATTAAGTGATTTAACTCGAAATTTTATAGGAGCAACAAAAATATCCTTAGCAACATTGCTTGTTGTTGGCATTTGGTACCCATCATTAGTTCTTATTCCATCCATCCTTATGGGGCTACTAATGATAAGTGCTCAATATTTTCATTTCAAAATAAGCAATCCGTTTATAAAACATTTGCCCTCTCTAATTCTTTTGATTTTAAGTGCTTTTATAGCCTTATTATCAATGCAATAATCAAACATGAACTTAGTTAAAATATGCGTTTTAATATCAAGTTTATCCTTTTTTGGTTATGCTGTCTCTTACTTCATAACACCGCATATGAAAGAAGAATTTAAGCGGTTTGGATTAGAAAAACTTGGTCTTTTAACAATAGTCTTAGAATTTATTGGAGCTGCAGGATTAATTGTCGGCCTTAAATTTAACTCACTTTTAGTCATTTCATCTTTGGGGCTAGCTTTACTTATGTTGATTGGATTAATCGTGAGGATAAGATTAAAAGACAATATTTGGATTTCTTTACCAGCTTTATTTTATATGGGTTTAAATACATATATTTTTTTGATGTCAATACGTTGAACTAAACAATTAATAGTTTCAAATGATAACTCTATTTTCTCAAGCAGCCTTGATCATCTTAGTTCTTGTAACGCTCTTATGGATATGGAGTGTTTTTATAAAAAACGTAAGTATTGTAGATATTTTTTGGGGCTTCGGGTTTGTTGTTGTTAATGCGTTTTATGTTTTTAATTCAGGAGAACTAAATGCTAGAAAAATATTGATTTTAACTTTGGTTAGCATTTGGGGGTTCAGACTCGCCATGTATCTTGCATATAGAAATATTGGCAAAGGAGAGGATTTTAGATATCAGGAATTCCGAAGGAATTATGGATCAAAACGTTATTGGTGGTTCAGTTTTTTTCAAACGTTTTTATTACAAGGCGGTTTAATTATGATTATTTCATTACCGCTTTTAGGTATTAGTTCTAGTGCCAGTTCTGGAGACCTCAATGTGCTCGATTACCTAGGTGTCGTGGTGTGGCTTATTGGATTTGTTTTTGAGGCTGGTGGAGATTTTCAGTTGATGCGTTTTAAAAAGAATATTGAAAATAAAGGCAAAGTTTTAAATACAGGGTTTTGGAAATATACCCGTCATCCAAATTATTTTGGCGACTCCGCAGTATGGTGGGCATATGCTATTTTCAGTATAGCAGCCGGCAGTTACTGGCAGATAATAGGGTCTATTATAATGACTCTATTGATTATCAAAATATCAGGGGTAAGCTTGCTTGAAAAAACTTTAAAGAATACAAAACCACAATACAGCGACTATATCGAAAAAACGAATTCTTTTTTTCCATGGTTCCCAAAAAAATAAATAACAATGGCTTTTATCACTGAAAATATTTGGTTTATACTTTTTGTGGCTTGGGGATTACCATTAAGTTATTATAG
>UPTN01001348.1_pt1 | contig 10931 bp, 8 predicted proteins | sample 2160111 | NCBI WGS metagenome assembly UPTN01 (sample SAMN06265058, study PRJEB28932) | marine metagenome | isolation source: Columbia River Estuary | place: USA:Columbia River Estuary, USA | collected 2014-05-05 | reverse complement strand
ACAGAATGCTTAGGTGGATTTTCTTTAAAATATTCAGCAAAAGCGAATAGTGCGGAAATACCTGAAGCATCATCATCCGCACCATTATAAATTTTGTCATTCTTTATCCCTTCATGATCATAATGTGCAGATAACACGATATAATTTTCTGGAGATTTACTGCCTTTAATCCACCCTAAAACATTTGAGGCTTGGTAAGTCTGACCCCTTTTATCAAAACTAAAATCTTGATTGTAGTTTTCATTTAATGGTTCAATATTTAAGTTTTTAAATTGAGTGATTATATAGGCTTTTGCCTGAGCAGCGCCATCTGTTCCAGTGCGTCTTCCTTCATAAACATCGGAAGATAAAACAGCAACATGATGCAACAGTGAATCCGAATTAAACCATGTTTGTTCTATAATTTCTACATCAATTTTAGGAGCTTCAGTTTGGCCCTTGCAACTCGTAATTACCAAAAATCCCAGTAATAGGAATAATACACATTTATATTTCATTCAATATTATTTAAACGATAAAGCTAAATAAAAAATCCCAAGCATATGCCTAGGATTTCATTCAAATTATAAATTTCCAATTATTTTAAATTAGCCTTCATAAGCTCTCTGTTCATACGTGCAATGTTATCTAATGAAATCCCTTTTGGGCATTCAACCTCACAAGCACCAGTATTTGTACAATTACCGAAGCCCTCTAAATCCATTTGAGCAACCATGTTTTTAACACGATCAGTAGCTTCTACTTGTCCTTGTGGCAATAAGGCATATTGTGATACTTTAGCACCAACAAATAGCATAGCACTCGAATTTTTACAAGACGCGACACAAGCACCACATCCTATACATGTTGCAGCGTCCATAGCCTCATCTGCTGCATGCTTTGAGATTGGTATCGAATTGGCATCTTGAGTATTACCAGACGTGTTTACCGAAATATAACCTCCAGCTTGCTGAATTCTATCGAAAGCTGTTCTATCAACTACTAAATCTTTTAATACAGGAAAAGCTGATGCTCTAAATGGTTCTATTGTAATAGTATCACCATCTTTAAACATACGCATATGCAATTGACACGTCGTTACGCCTCTATCAGGGCCATGAGCCTCTCCATTAATATACATTGAACACATCCCACAGATGCCTTCTCGACAATCGTGATCGAAAGCCACAGGCTCATCGCCAGAGTTAACTAACTGTTCATTTAAAACATCCATCATTTCTAAAAAAGACATATGTTCTGAAATTTCAGTAACTTTATAATCGACCATCTGCCCCTTGGCATTAGCGTCTTTTTGTCTCCAAATTTTAAGTGTTAAATTCATAATGTCTTTTATTTGTATGAACGTTGTTTTAATTCAATATCATTAAATTCTAATTGCTCCTTATGTAAAACAGCGTCACTTGGTTCGCCTTTATATTCCCAAGCAGACACAAATGCGAAATCCTTATCATTACGTTTCGCCTCTCCTTTTTGAGGACCATCTGTTTCAGCAGATTCTTCTCTAAAGTGGCCACCACAAGATTCTTCTCTTTCTAAGGCATCTTTTGCAAACAATTCTCCTAACTCTAAGAAATCGGCAACACGGCCTGCTTTTTCCAACTCAGGATTTATTTCATTAGCATCCCCCGGAACTGACACATCATTCCAGAACTCTTCTCGAATAGCTTTAATTTCTGCAATGGCTTCTTTTAACCCTTCTGCATTTCTAGACATCCCTGCTTTATTCCACATGATATTTCCTAATTTCTTATGAAAATAATCAACAGATTTTGTCCCTTTATTATTTACAAAAAAGTTAATCCGTTCAGTAACGTCTTTCTCTGCCTCATCAAACTCTGGAGTTTCAGTTGAAATTTTACCAGTTCTAATATCGTCCGATAAATAATCCCCAATAGTATAAGGTAGCACAAAATAACCATCTGCCAAACCTTGCATTAATGCCGAAGCACCAAGTCTATTTGCGCCATGATCAGAGAAGTTCGCTTCACCAATACAATAACAACCAGGAATTGTGGTCATTAAATTGTAATCTACCCAAACACCTCCCATGGTGTAGTGCACCGCTGGGTAAATCATCATTGGCGTTGTGTATGGATTTTGGTCAATAATTTTCTCATACATTTGGAATAGGTTTCCGTATTTAGCTTCTACTATAGCCTGACCTAATTCATATATTTTTTCTTCAGAAGCATTGGTTATATTATGAATTTTAGCTTGCTCTTTTCCATAACGATTAATCGCCGCTGCAAAATCTAAATATACAGCTTCACCTGTTGCGTTTACACCATAACCAGCGTCGCAACGTTCTTTTGCCGCTCTAGATGCAACATCACGTGGTACTAAGTTTCCAAAAGCTGGATAACGGCGCTCTAAAAAGTAATCCCTTTCATCATCAGACAAATCGGTTGGTTTTTTACTGCCTTCACGAATTGCTTTAACATCATCCAAATTTTTAGGCACCCAAATACGACCATCATTTCTAAGTGATTCCGACATTAAGGTTAATTTGGACTGATAATCTCCCGAACGCGGTATACACGTTGGGTGTATTTGAGTATAACATGGGTTGGCGAAAAACGCCCCTTTTTTATGAATTTTCCAAGCAGCTGTAGTATTAGAACCCATCGCATTTGTTGATAAGAAATATACATTCCCATAGCCCCCAGAAGCTATAACCACTGCATGTGCTGAATGTCTTTCTATTTCTCCCGTAATTAAATCACGTGCAATAATTCCTCTAGCTTTACCATCAACTTTAACGACATCTAACATTTCGTGACGGTTATACATTTGTATTTTACCACGAGCAATTTGACGGTTCATCGCTGAATATGCCCCTAATAAAAGTTGCTGTCCTGTTTGTCCTTTTGCGTAAAATGTTCTTGAAACTAAAACGCCACCAAAAGAGCGGTTATCTAATAAACCGCCATAATCACGGGCAAAAGGAACACCTTGAGCAACACATTGATCAATAATATTTGTTGACACCTCTGCTAAACGATAAACGTTTGCTTCACGAGAACGATAATCGCCTCCTTTTACAGTGTCATAAAACAATCTATACGTTGAATCACCATCACCTTGATAGTTTTTTGCGGCATTAATCCCTCCTTGTGCAGCAATGGAGTGCGCACGACGCGGAGAGTCCTGATAACAAAATGCTTTTACATTGTAGCCTAGTTCAGCTAAAGTTGCAGCAGCAGATCCACCTGCTAATCCAGTTCCAACGACAATAATATCTATATGTCGTTTGTTAGCTGGATTCACTAAGTCAATTTGATTTTTATAATCTGTCCATTTATCTTTAATTGGACCTTTTGGTACTTTCGAGTCTAACGTTGCCATATCTATGATAATACGTATTTAAGGTGATGATAAATAGCGATAAAAATAAATCCGAATGGAATTATAATTGAATATGCTTTACCAATATTTTGTAGTGTTTTTTTACGACTTGCTGTCGCTCCCATGGATTGAAAAGCAGATGTAAAGCCATGTAATAAATGAAGCATTAAAAACACAAATGCTATCACATAGGCTATAGTTCGAATATGACTATGAAATTTATGCTGTAATTCTTCAAAATAACGATAGCCTTCAACACCTTCTTGCATTCCGGACCAATCGCCTTGAATAAATTTAGTGTTAATCTCGGGAAACCAGAAATCAATAAAATGTAAAATGACAAATGCTAAAATTGCAACGCCGCTCCAGATCATATTTCTACTCATCCATGATGAATTTGCAGCACCATTATCCTTAGCATAATTAATACCATTTGCTTTTCTGTTTTTTAACTCTAGTACAAACCCCATTATAAAATGAAATACAACGCCAAAAATAAGAACTGGTTGTAACACAAATTGAATTAGGGGATTAGTTCCCATAAAATGCGACACTTCATTAAAAAGGTCTGGATTAAAAACTGATAAAATATTTATTGCAAAATGTTGAAGTAAGAAAAACATAAGGAAGAAAGCAGAAAGCGCCATGGCAATCTTTCTTCCAATTGAAGATTTAAAAAATCCGCCCATTATAATTGTGGTTAATTATTGTGTTTCACAAAGATAAGGCTCAGTTTGAACTCAAACAAGTTTTCGTTCTGAATTAAATTTATTTAGAATAGGTTTTAATTAAAAATTAAACCGCGGATTGACAATTGTATTATAAATTGAACCAAATGAATAATTAAGTCCAACATTGAACCAATAATTATAACCGGACTGCAGCTGCTGTTGTTGCAATAATAGTTCTTGAATAGTAACACCTCCAGCTTCAATATTTATTTGATTTCTTGTGATTCTATAATTACCTCCAACATTAAAACTAAAGCCCTTAAAAACTCGAATATTTAGGCCTAAATAAAAACCAAAGGCATTTAATGTAGTATCATGTAAAAATTGTTCAAATGACACTTCCCCATTAATATTCCCCCAAGATTGCCGAACACTTCCACCCAATAAAAGAGAATGTTCCCATAATAATTCATGATTTTTAGCAAAAACGGTGAGTCCTATGTAATCATTATATCTGACTCCATTCCTGTAAGATAACGTCACTTGTTTTTTTGCAGATTCATCATATTTAAAAAAATTATATTCAATTGCTGGTTTCAGAGACCAGTAACTATCATAATTACCAAAAGTTGATTTGCCTAAACTTCCAAAAACACCATAAGACCAATGATTATTAATACTTATAACATCATAAATATTTAAAAATTTATTACTGTTTATTGAAACAATGTCTTCGTCTTCATATGTAAACGTCTGTTTGGTTTCCCCCAGGCCTACACGTAAAGAAAATTTATTTTTTTCAGTAACTCTTTTTACAGATACATTACTATTTAAACTACTATAATCACTCGTTTCCTGACCGTTAAAATACCCACTTACACTCAACCCAAACACCCAATAATCCCAAGGATCTTCTACTTCCTTTTTTTCTTCTTCCTCACTTATAGGACCAGGTACTTCTACCTTAATATCATTCAAGGTGTTTTTTTCAATCCAGAATCTAACGAGTCCTATTTTAATATATTCTAAGGTGCGTTTTCTAACATCATCACTTGTCATATTAGTGTCCGTGGAAAAAGACAGCTTGTAGTCTATAGCCTCGAAATCATTCTTTCCTATAAAGTCTATTTCATAATAATCTCCGCCACTACCGTTTCTTTGAATAATAAAAAACAAGTGCACATCGCCTAAATTTTGATCACGTACAAATTGAACATTTCCTAAATTTTGTTTTATATATGTATCATCACATCTATTGCAATCTAGATATATTTTTAAGGATTCTTTTATATCTTCTTGAGAAAAGGAAAAGGCAGCAATACATATAAAAATGCAGGTAATCGAAGATTTAAGCATAGATAGATCGAGTTAGATTCCAAATAACTTAAAAATAAGTCAGAAGAAAATTTTGAGCCATAAAATTTATGACTCTTTTAAGATAGTTTATCTTGAAGATAAATATAATCTGACTTCTTCTTACAAATGTCAATTAAGTGTAAAAGAACTGTCAATTCGATTAAAAAACTTGAAATAGAGTATTATAAAGTATGATTAAATTTATTATTTGAATTTTAAAGTTCTTATTTTTGGTTTATTATAAAAACAGTCAACCATGAAATACCAACAGATAGATTCTTCACTTTTTATTAAGAATAGAAAAAACTTTATAGTACAAATGAAACCATCGAGTTTGGCTGTATTCAACTCTAATGACATATATCCAGTGAGTGCAGATAGTACGTTACCCTTTGCGCAACATAGAGATATATTTTACTTAAGTGGTGTAGATCAAGAAGAGAGTATTTTAGTTTTATTTCCAGATTGTCCAAATCCGAAGCATCGTGAAATTTTATTTTTAAAAGAAACTAATGATCACATTGCTGTTTGGGAAGGTGAAAAATTAACCAAAGCCGCCGCCCTAAAAACTAGTGGCATAAAAACCGTGTATTGGCTTCAAGATCTTGAAAAAGTTTTGTTTGAATTAATGACACAATGCGAAAATGTTTATATAAATACCAATGAACATTACAGAGCATCAGTAGAAACTGAAACTAGAGAAGATCGCTTTACCAAATGGCTAAAAGAAAAATATCCCGCACATAATGTGGCTAAGAGCAATCCTATTTTGCAACGATTACGTTCAGTAAAAGACCAGACCGAACTAGATTTAATTCAAACGGCCTGCAATATTACGGAGAAAGGGTTCCGACGCATTTTAAACTTTGTAAAACCTGATATTTGGGAGTTTAATATAGAGGCGGAATTCATGCATGAATTTTTAAATAATCGTTCTAAAGGATTTGCATATACACCCATAGTTGCTTCAGGAAAAAATGCTAATGTTTTGCACTATATTGAAAACAATCAACAATGTAAAGCTGGTGATTTAATCTTGTTGGATGTTGGTGCAGAATACGCCAATTACGCTAGTGATATGAGCAGAACTATTCCTGTTTCGGGAAAATACACCAAGCGCCAACGCGAGGTGTATAATGCTGTTAATCGCGTTAAAAATGATGCTACAAAATTGTTAGTTCCAGGTGCACTTTGGGCTGAATATCATATAGAAGTGGGTAAACTCATGACAAGTGAATTAGTTGGCTTAGGATTAATTGATAAATCTGATGTTCAAAATGAAAACCCCGATTGGCCAGCTTATAAAAAATACTTCATGCATGGCACAAGCCATCATATGGGTTTAGATACGCATGATTACGGTTTACTTCACGAACCCATGCAGGCAAATATGGTTTTTACAGTTGAACCAGGTATTTATATTCCAGAAGAAGGTTTCGGAATTCGATTAGAAGATGATGTCGTTATTCAAGCGAAAGGCGAACCCTTTAATTTAATGCGAAATATACCTATTGAAGTAGATGAAATTGAAGAATTGATGAATTAATGTTGGAATTAATTTTTAAACTTTTATTATATAAATAAATCTTAGTATGTTGAAAACACTTTACTCCTTTTTGCTCTTTTTTAGTTATTCTTTTTTCTATGCTCAGACCTGTACCCCTGAACCCAAAGTACTTATAGCGGGTGATTCTTGGGCGCAATACATGTCTGATGATGGAACACACAATGTCATTTTTGACAAATTTGGACATCCTGATTATGATTTACTCGGACCTTCGTTAGGTGCAAACCCAGGGCCTGGATATACAGGAACTGAATATGCCATTAGCGGATCTGAAGCCAGAGAATGGGCAGATACTATAAATTACCCCTGGGTGGATAACGTCATTGCTGAAATAACCAATAACCCGAGTATTGAAACAGTAATATTGAGTATCGGCGGCAATGATATTTTAGCGGCAAAATCTGGAGGTGGATGGTACAAAGACATGGATTTGGATGAACCAGGTTCCGAAGCGGCATTATTTACAACTATTCGAGATAATACCTTTGTCATTATTGATGAAATACTGGCTGCACATCCTAGTGTTGAAATTTTAATTTCAAGCTATGATTATCCAAACTTTAATACTGGCTTTTTTTGTTTCGCTTATGCTTGCCCAAAACGTAATGACTTAAGTAGAGATCCAACAAACGATTTAATTACAGATGCGGAATTAAACCAAATGATGATTTCTGTGGAAGAAGAACGTATTTCATGGTTAAGCTTAGAGTCAAATTTAAAGTTTGATAATGCCATAGGCTTGTCGCATTATTATTATGGAGATGGCATAAATGCGCCAGGGACACTTCCTTTGCCAGAACAAACAGCTCCATTTACCTCATCTTTTTATGGAGGCAATATAGATCGTCCAAGTATTCGCTCCAATTTTAGAAATATTATCGACCCAATTCATCTAAGTAGTGCTGCTTATGAGTATAAAATTATACATCAAACTTTAAACTATTTTATGCCAAAAATTAGGGAAGATTTAAGTATCACGCTTTTTTCTTCTGGTGGGACTCAAGACGGTTGGACAAATGGTATAACAAATAGCACAAATGAAATTAGAATAGGTGATGATGGTGCAGGTAATAACTATAAAGGCATTTTAAATTTTGACTCGAGTGCTATTCCAGACGATGCTACTGTAGATAAAGCGAGTATCTATCTTATCAGAAAGGATGCAAACGCTACTAATCCGTTTACTTCTGGGAGCCTTGGTGCGGCCCAAATAGATGTGACTAATGGTTCATTTGGAACGATAAATATTGAAAATTCTGATTATTCTGAAATCGCAGATGCTACTGATGCTGGTTGCTTTCACGGCTCAGTCTCTGCAAATGATTATGCTTTACGCATTGATTTAAATCCAGCTGGAATGGCAGCAATTAATACTTCTGGAAATACACAATTTAGAATTTCGTTTCCAAATTCAGATGCTAATGCAGATTATATTGATTTTAATACTGGTGATGCCAATTTAGATACAGATTTTGCAACGGTTGGCTTGTCAGAATATATGTCGAGTGCAAAACCATTTATCGATATTCATTACACGACAACACTAAGTGTTAGCAATTTTGAGATGGATAATGTTATGCTATACCCTAACCCTGTAAAAAACAATTTTAAAATTAAGGGTTTACAAAACGATTTATATAATTTACAAATAATTACTGCTCAGGGTCAAATTGTTAAAGAGATTAAAAACTTTACTAAAGATCAATCAATTACAACGGAATACTTGGCGAGTGGATTTTACTTTTTGCGCATTAATTCTAATAATTCATATAAAACTATGAAGTTTTTAAAAATAAATTAATTTTTTGTTTTTTGAAAAATATTTACGAGTACAAAAGTAAGTAATGCTGGTAAAACCCAACCCAAATTATCTTTTGAAAATGGAATAATGTTAACTATAACATCAAGGCTTCCTTCAGGTAAAACAAAACTTAAAAAATCTGGAATACTAAAAATAAAAGTTACAAAAACAACAAATCTAAACACTTGCTTTGATGCAAATTTTTCCGGAATAACATTTAGCAAAATAAGCACGATAGTTAAAGGATAAATAAACATTAGAACTGGTAAAGCAATTATAATTATGTAGTGCACATCAAATTGCCCAACTAGTACGCCTAATATACAGGCAGTAATCGCGGTTATAGTGTAAACGGTTTGTGAATCTTTAAACAGGCCTTTAAAAAAATCTGCGGTGCCAACAATTACCGAAACGGCTGTTGTAAAGCATGCCAACGATATCAGAATACTTAAAAACAAATTACCAATGTTTCCTAATGTTTTTATGCTTAATCCCGTTAACAATTCTGGTCGGGATATTGAAACTTCAAATTCAGAATTATGCAAAGCACCCAAAGCAATCATTCCGGCATAAATAATAAACAATCCCGCTGCAGCGACTAAACCAGATTTTGCAATAATAGATTTCTTTTCTTCAAAAGTGCTACTACCTTCAATGTTAAGCGAAATTATAACAACGCCACCAATTACAATCCCACCTAAGGCATCATAAGTTTGGTATCCTTCTATCAACCCAGCGATTATGGCCGGCGATTCTAATACCGAAGGATTCATAATCTCTGGAGCCGTAAAAACACCAATTAAAATGATTGCTAGAAGAATTAAAACGATTAGTGGCGTAAGAAATTTGCCAAGAATACTTAGAATACTATTGCGCTTCATTATGAAAATAAAAGCCAAACAAAAATAGATACTGCTCGTTAAAAGTGAGGAAGTGTTAAAGAAAGGTTGAATTGACATTTCATGTGTTACAGCCGCTGTGCGAGGAATAGGTAACGCAATTGCAATAATGTAAACACATAAACAATAGACTAAACTAAATAAAGGTGATACTTTATTTCCAAAATCAAGCATTGTTCCTTGCAATTTTGCATGTCCAAATAAAGCTAATAATGGAATTATGGTTGCAGATGTTACAAAACCAAGGGTTACCAGCCACCAATCTGGACCAGAGTTAAACCCCAATTGCGGCGGTAATATTAAATTTCCAGCTCCAAAAAAACTTGCGAATATTGCAAACCCTATTATTAAAATCGTTTTTCTATTATTCATTTGAATTAATATTAGAGCATAGCATCGCTTAAGCCAAACTCTTTTTATCTTTGTCTAATATAGATTAAAAATGATTTTAGAGCATAAAGGCATCGAAATTTTTTATTCAGACCATGGCCGTGGCACGGCTATAATTCTGTTACATGGTTTTCTTGAGAATAGCACAATGTGGAACACTGTGCTTCCTGTACTTACAAAAAAAAACAGAGTGATTTGTATAGATTTATTAGGTCATGGAAAAACAAATTGCCTAGGGTATATACATTCAATGAAACTTATGGCTGAAGCTGTTGAAGCCGTTTTAAAACATGTAAAACTGCGCAAGTATTATATGATTGGACATTCAATGGGTGGTTATGTTGCTCTATCTTTTGCTGAAAGAAACCCAAATAAATTAAAAGGTTTATGCTTAATGAATTCAACCTATAAAGCAGATGACAATGCACGTAAAGCACTCCGCTCACGCGCTAACAAAATGGTTCAGACGAATTTTGAAAATATGGTTAAAATGTCCTTCTCAAACCTATTTAGCGAAAGCAGTAAAACATTATATAAATTAAAATTTAAAGCCGCTCTAAACGAGGCGCTTAAAACACCGGTTCAAGGATACATCGCATGCCAAGAAGGTATGCGCATAAGATCAAATAAATTCAAAATTCTTTTATCATTAGGGTGTAAAAAACTCATCATTATTGGTGAAAAAGATCCTGTTATCGATAAGGAAAATTTATTAATTGAAACTAAAGGCACAACAATCAAAACCGTCATTTTTAGCGAAGGGCACATGAGTCACATTGAAAATGAAGCTGAATTCTTACATAGTATTATGCATTTCATCGAATAAATAATGTATTTTGTCGTTTATTTAAAATATTTTCTTAAGTTTATATTCCAAATCTACTAAAAGCATGAAGCAGACA
>UPTN01001347.1_pt1 | contig 10932 bp, 7 predicted proteins | sample 2160111 | NCBI WGS metagenome assembly UPTN01 (sample SAMN06265058, study PRJEB28932) | marine metagenome | isolation source: Columbia River Estuary | place: USA:Columbia River Estuary, USA | collected 2014-05-05 | reverse complement strand
TCGTAAATGGTAAATATTCTTTAACTTCTTCTTTAACACCTTTTTAATGGTTTGTAATTCTTTAAAAGTAATATCAGCATTCATAAATTGGCCATCCTCCATTTGTTTATTTACAATTTTTTCAACCAAGTTATCAAATGCTTTTCCAGATGGTTCTTTGATACTTTTTGATGCAGCCTCAACAGCATCACACATCATTAAAATGGCAGTTTCTTTTGAAAAAGGAATTGGTCCTGGATATTGAAATAAACTTTCATCTACAGCTCCCCCACTCATTTCTTCTTCCTTTTTATAAAAATAATAAACCAATGAGGTTCCATGATGGGTTCTAATAAAATCTATAATTCTATCTGGAATATGGTTTCTTTTCGCTAGTTCAACTCCATTTATAATATGGTTGATTATTATTTGAGAACTGTCTTTTGGCGTTAATTCGTCGTGCGGATTGACACCTGTTGACTGATTTTCAGTAAAATACATTGGATTTAGCATTTTCCCAATATCGTGATACAACGCACCCGTTCTTACCAGCATTGAATTTGCATGAATTTCATTGGCTGCAGCTTCTGCTAAATTTGCAACCTGCAAAGAGTGTTGAAAAGTACCTGGTGCATTTTCTGCCAGTGCTCTAAGCAATTTTGAATTTGTATTTGACAATTCTTTTAATGATTCATCTGAAATTAAGCCAAAAAGTTTTTCGAAAATATAAATAAGCGGCAATACAAATAAAGTTGCGGCGCCATTTAAAGCAAAATGAATAAATATTTCCCAATCCAAGTTTTGAGCATTTCCTTCTTGAATTATTGAAAACGCAAAATAAGTTAAACAATAAACAAAGGTAATTTGCAATACTGAAATAAATAAATTAGCTCTTTTATATAATTCTGAAATTGTTAAAATAGTTACAATTCCAGCTATAATTTGAAGAAATATAAATTGAAAACTATTTGGAACAATAAAACCCAATAACAATACGGTTAACACATGGGTTATCAATCCTAATCTTGCATCAAAAAATGCCTTTAACACCAAAGGCAATATTACAATTGGAGCAACGTAAACATATTTAGCATCGTACTTAACAATAATTGTAAGCAACAATACTACAAGCGTAATATTAAAAAACAAAAAAGTTACTTTGGTGGTATTTTCAAAAATATCTAAGCGATATTTTCTTAAAAACAGCAAGAGCATTAAAAAAGCAAGCGCCACTAGAATGGCATAACCTGCAACAATCCAATAGTAATTTGACTTACTCCAAACTTGTGATTCAAATTCATTTTTTATTGAATTTAAAATATTGAATTTTTCACCTTCAACAATATCTCCTTTAAAAATAATACGCTCTTTTTCAGCGACCATACCTTTTGTATAGGATATTTTATTCAAATTTTCCTGAAGTACTTTTTGTGTGAAATTTTCATCAAAACCAACGTTGGGCTTAACTGCTTCGTAAATAAGGTTCAATATTGCGTTTTCTTCCTGTGTTAAAGGTTGCTTTCCAATTTCAGCATTTAAAAAAGTTAAAATTTGTGAAGATTTAAATAGTTTGGTTGGTTGTATCTCTTGAATTTTATTTCCTTTCAGAACCGTAATCAAGTTGTCCTGAATTTTCTGCTCGCTGGCAGGTTCTAAATAACCAAATTCATAAATAGTTTGAACTATATTGGAGGCTTTTTCTTCTAAATCAGATTTTAACTTATTTGATAAAACTCCATTTGATAAAATTGCAGTAACTTTTTCTGAAACAGTTTCTTTCACATTCAATACAACATCTTCATTGTATCTAAAAAATTGCTTTGAAGATTTACTAATTTGTTGCTTCTCAACTTCAATTTCATCAGTTGTTTTTTGAATCGCAAAGTCAAAAGGAGCATAATAATTATCGTACTGCCAAGGTTTTCCTTTTTGAAATTCGTACTTAAACTGTCCTCCTTTCGGAAACAAATAAGTTACCAAAACAACAGTAATTACATATAAAAATAGCTTATAAATTAAAGAATGGTTTATAAGAAATTTATTAATAAATTTTTTCACGAAGTATACATTTGCGTTTCAAAAATAACAATAATAATTGTATGTACATTTGCAATAGTAGTTATTTTTTAAATACAAATAGAAAGTACACTTTATATTCTATAATCTAAAAGCCAAAAAATTAATCAAAAATGCCTAAATTCGCAGTTGAATTTTCTAAATTAAAATTATGAAAGAAGTTGTTATCGTTTCAATAGCCAGAACTCCAATAGGCAGTTTTTTAGGTAGTTTAGCAAATATTTCTGCAACAAAATTAGGTTCAATTGCAATTAAAGGTGCGTTAGACAAAATTAATTTAGATCCCAATTTAGTTGATGAAGTTTTTATGGGAAATGTGGTTTCTGCTGGTTTAGGGCAAGCTCCTGCCAAACAGGCAGCCATTTTTGCCGGTATTCCAAATACGGTTCCGTGTACTACTGTGAACAAAGTTTGTGCTTCGGGTATGAAAGCCATTATGTTTGCAGTGCAGGCTATTAAAAGTGGTGATGCTGAAATTGTGATTGCTGGAGGCATGGAAAATATGAGTCGTATTCCACATTATATGGAAGGCAGAAAAGCAACCAAATTAGGAAATATCAATATCGCAGATGGACTTTTAGTTGATGGTTTAACTGATGTGTACGATCAACAACATATGGGAACTTGTGGCGATTTATGCGCTTCTGAATATGGTTTTTCAAGAGAAGATCAAGATACTTTTGCAATAAATTCATACAAACGTTCAGCAAATGCCTGGGCTAAAGGAAATTTTAAAAATGAAGTAGTTCCTGTTGAAATTCCACAAAGAAAAGGCGAACCTATTGTTTTTTCAGAAGATGAAGAATATAAAAACGTACAAATAGAAAAAATACCAACTTTACGTCCGGTTTTTAGTAAAGATGGCACCGTTACGGCTGCAAATGCTTCAACACTAAATGATGGTGCAGCTGCATTGGTGATTATGAGTGCTGAAAAAGCAAAAGCATTAAACTTAAAACCAATTGCAAAAATTATTGGTTATGCTGATGCCTCTCACGAACCAAAATGGTTTACTACTGCTCCAGCAAAAGCTTTACCAAAAGCTTTGGAAAAAGCTGGAATTTCTCAAAATGATGTCGATTTTTTTGAATTGAATGAAGCATTTTCAGTAGTTGGTTTGGCAAATATTAAATTGTTAGGATTGGATGCTGAAAAAGTAAATGTAAATGGCGGGGCAGTTTCTTTGGGACACCCATTAGGAATGTCGGGAGCCCGAATTGTAATTGCATTGACTTCAATACTTGAACAAAACAATGCAAAATATGGAGCCGCAGCAATTTGCAATGGCGGCGGAGGTGCAAGTGCCATTGTAATTGAAAGAATTTCTTAATTTTACTCATTAAAATAAATGCAATACGGAATTTGTAATTTAAGTATTATACCACTTAGAATTGAGCCTAACGACACTTCTGAGATGGTTTCTCAAGTGCTTTTTGGTGAATATTTTAAGGTTTTAGAAATGCGAAAAATGTGGAGTAAAATCCGATTGGCATTTGACAACTATGAGGGCTGGATAGACAATAAGCAGTTTATTGAAATCAATGAAGAAACCTATAAAAACCTTGAAACCTCTAACAATTATTTGGCTGCCGAGTTAATTGATTTTGCAACTGATGAAAAACAGCAGTTTTTAACAATTCCTTTGGGTGCAAATTTACCTTTTTACAACCATCAAAATTTACTTTTAAACAATACCAATTACCATTATGAAGGTGCTGTTATTGATGAAAAAAAAGGAAAAGATGCGATTGTTGAAATTGCTTTTAAATATTTAAACGCACCTTATTTATGGGGTGGAAAATCTCCTTTTGGAATTGATTGTTCAGGCTTTACTCAAATGGTTTACAAACTCTGTGGCTATAAATTATTACGAGATGCTTCACAACAAGCTACACAAGGTGAAGTTTTAAGTTTTATTGAAGAAAGTGAACCAGGTGATTTGGCTTTTTTTGATAATAGTGAAGGCCATATTATCCATGTTGGCATCATTATGAATGACAATTACGTTATTCATGCACATGGAAAAGTGAGAATTGATAGAATTGACCACAGTGGTATTTTTAATGTTGATACTCAAAAACACACACACAAACTTCGTGTAATTAAAAAAATAATTTAAGCTTCTATCTTCATGTCTTCTAAAAATGTTTTGAAAGTCCCTTCATAAAAACGAGGATAAATTTCCAAATTCATTTTATTTAGTTTAGGTTCATCTTTCCAAACAATATTCAATCCAAATTGTTCATTTGCTTCAAAAGAATCATAACGTGTTGCAATGCTACAATAAATATAATTTGTTTCTTTCAATGTATTAAAAAACTTTAAAATATGATTTATTAAATAATACGTGTTATAGTTATTATCTGCGGCGATATCAAAATTATAAAAAATGGCTGTTTTTTGGGTTTTGTAATTGACTATGTCATTGGCTGTAATTTCTTCTTCGGTAATTTCCCTATTTTTAAGCTTTTTAAATGTTGCTTCATTTATAGGGAAAATAATACTTTGACCTGCATAATACCCAGAATCATCAGTGACAATTAAATTTATTTCAGGTAAAATTTCAATAGCTTTTCTAATTGCTAACAAAGTGTTCCTTGGAATGTTTTGTTGAAATTCAAAAAATTTCTTCAAATGTTTAATGTCATAATCGTAATCTATTGTTCGAACATTTTTGTTGCTAATATAAAACTCCTTTTTAAACCACTTGGCATCAGGAAAATCGTTACCTAATTCGGTTGTAGAATATTTTCTAATTCGGAAATCGTAAAATGTTGGAATCGCAATTTGTGAATTCAGATTTCTAATGAGCTGGTAAGGCAAATATGTTTCTATAACAATTTCTTCCTCCTTATCATTTTTAATTAAAGTTTCTCCACGCTCCCAACGTTGAACAGTGCGTGTGTCCACATTAATTTTTTCAGCAAATTCTGACTGTGAAAGATTGTTAATTTCTCTATAATCTATTAAAAGTTCACCAATTGAGTTATATCTTTTCATACTTGTTTTTTCCAAAAGGTAAATTTAATTAAAAAGATATAATAAATAAAATATTTAAATACAAGACAATAAGTGTCGTACGATTTTTAATTACTTCAAAATATATTTGCAGTAAACAAAGCGCATTAGATTGATTTAAAAAATAATTTCTTCAATTCAAGAAAGTTCAACCCTTAAAATTGAAAATGAGAAATAACAATCCCCATAGCACAAAACCATAGGCACACCCTTAATTATCAAAGTCTATGGTTTTTTCTGTTTTACGAATAATTCCTTTTCTAAAAACAAAAAACATCCCTTTTGTTTTAAAAAAATTAAAAAATGCTTTTCAAGTAGAAGAATTACACAAAACACCAACATTTGAAATGTGTGAATTTTAGTGAATAAAATCCTTTACCTATATTTATTTAGTAAATTTGCCTTCATAAAAATCATTTGTGGAAAATTCAAATAAAAATTCAACAAACCTTAATAAGTACATTAGCAGTACAGGTATTTGCTCCAGAAGAGAAGCTGAAAAGTTTATTGTTGAAGGTAAAGTTACTATTAACGGAAAACCTACACAATTGGGAAATCGTGTTTTTGATGGAGATGTTGTAAAAGTTAACGGAACATTATTGCAGTCCAAACCAAAAACACTTTATATTGCATACAACAAACCTGTTGGCATTGTTTGTACTACAGATGCTAAAGAACGTTTTAATATTGTAAAAGCAATAGGACATGAAGAGCGTTTGTTTCCTATTGGAAGATTGGACAAACCTTCGGAAGGACTTATTTTTTTAACCAATGATGGTGATATTGTTAACAAAATACTACGTGCTGGCAATAATCATCAAAAAGAATATCTAGTTTCCGTAAACAAACCAATCACTTCAGAATTTATTCAAAAAATGGGTAATGGCATTCCTATTTTAGGCACTGTTACTAAAAAATGTTCCATAGAACAATTAAATAAAAACACCTTCAAAATTATTTTAACACAAGGTCTAAATAGGCAAATTCGCCGTATGTGTGAATATTTAGACTATGAAGTCACCAAATTAAAACGCACCCGAATTATGAATGTTGATTTGGGCAAATTAGAAGAAGGAAATTGGCGCGAATTGACTGATAGTGAAATGGCTATCATCAACAAAATGGTTGCAACTTCAACCAAAACAGAAGAAGCTTCAAAGGACACTCAAAAAAAGAAATTTGTTCCAACTCGTTCAAGAAAATTTAACCCAAGAAAAAAAAGATAATTTAGATTTTTAAATTAAACTTATTAGAAAACTCTGAATAGATTTTCAATTCTTCAAAATTTAATTGATTTGAAAAACTTACTTTTGAAATAGTCACGTGATTCATCAAATATCTAAACCCCACTTTAAGAGCAGATTCAATTCCTTTTTTATTTCTTATTGAAACAACACTTAATTTATCCGGGTATTTAGCTTTAACTTGATTTAAAGCCTCCAAAGTTCCATCAGTACTGCCATTATTTACAACACATAAATGAATATTTTTAACAGATTCTAAAAAATGACTTATTAATTTTTTATCTATTTCATTTTCTTTATTATAGAGAGATACAACAATACCAGTATTCATTATTTTATTTTTTTAAATTCTTATTTACGCCAACTCATTATCTTAAAACCCAAGCTATTTGCCCCAATTGCCCCATAATTTTAATTGAATCTTTCATTGAAAGTTTAGATCCATCAGCGTGTATCCATCTTTTTAAAGGTTTTTCACATAAAATTTGTTTTGCTTTGTCCAAACCAAAATGCTTTCTAATTCTTATAAATATTTCAACATCAAATAACCATTTTGTTAAAAATTTGTTGTTGAAAGCAATTTCAATCACATCTCTATGAAATATTTTGGCACCGCACTGTGTGTCTTTAAATTCCATTTTTAATATTTTACGAATGATTAAATTAATGGTTAAACTAATTACCTGACGGGCAGACTCCTTTGTAATATCTGCTCCCATTCTACTGATTCTAGAACCGCTAACTATCATATATTCTGAATTTTCAATAGTTGAAACCAAATCATCAAAATCAGCTAAATCCGTAGATAAATCGGCATCTAAAAATCCTATATAATCCAAATCTTGTTTTTTAGCCATATGCAGCATTCCTAGTCTTACCGCTTCCGCTTTTCCACCATTTTTTTCACAATCATAAACCGAAATAAAGTTTTCTCTGCCTTCTCTTAATTTGTTTAAAACTTCTAAAGTTTTATCCTTACTTCCATCATTTACAAAGCATAAGTGATACCCTGAATGTTTATCCACAAAGTCTAAAAACTCTACACTTAACAAACGTTCTTCTTCATTATAACAAGGTATTACAACACCAACACAACGTTGTTCAATAATGGTATTATTTAATTCAGGAACTGTATTCGTTTCTGGAGCTCCAATCAATCTTTTTACTCGTGCATAAATTTCGTTTAAGCTCAATGGTTTTTTCATATAGTCATTGATACCTAAATCAAAACTTTCAGTAATCACTTCGTCGTTCGTATTTCCTGAAAGCACCATTATTGGCGTATCAGCGTTTTTTTCATTTCTAATAAACTTCACTACGTCTATACCTGAAACATTTGGCATATTCATGTCAACAATTACCAAGTCTGGTTGAAATGTCTCAAATGACTCCATTCCAGATTTTCCGTTGTTTTCAGTTTTCACTTCGTATCCCAATGCTATTAATCTTTTTTCTAAGGGTAACAATACTAATTGTTGATCGTCAATGGCTAATATTTTCATAATTTGATTTGTTTTTAATGATTTATAGGACAAAAATAGCGCGATAAGCCGTTGCTATTTTTTTTATTAGATGAATCAAAGTCAAACTTCGATGAGCGGTCGTTTTATGTAGATAAATAAAATTGACTGACAGTTCAAATTCTTTATATTTACAGTATCAAAGAATTAAAATCATAAAATGCAGGAAAAGACCAATAAATATTTAATTGTTGCCTTATTAATTGGCGTTATATTTCATGGGACTGCAATATTCTTCACTTTAGAAAAAACCTACGACGCTTTAATTCATTTATTTTTTGCTGAACATTATTCCAATAGCTGGTTTGAACCTTGGAGTTATAAATGGTATACGGGGTTTTCCGTCATGGGATATCCACCTCTTGTACACCAGGCAATTGGACTCCTTTCATTGATAGGCGGATTAAAATTTGGAATGTTTACCGTTGCTATTATTGCAGTTGTACTATTTATAACTGGATCTTATCGATTCTCATTGTTAATTACCGCTGATAGAAGAGTCGCTGGTTATGCTGCTATTTTAGCTACACTTTCCTCCTCTTTTGTTGAAACGCTGCACATTTTTGGACAATTACCCAGCATTATAGGTATTTCAGTTTTAATGCATTCATTACCAGAAATTTATTTATGGATTAAAACAGGGAAGTATCGTTATTTAATAACTTCCATCTCTTTAATAGCAGTTACCGTTACATCTCACCACGTAACACCCATTTTCGGAATGATCTTTTTTGTTTTTCCTTTGATTGGTATGGTAATTATGGATGATTCTAGAGAGCACGTTAACTCTATGAAAGCAGTTACTTTTATGGTGTTTTTAAAATCATTTTTTAGATTGTTTAAACGCATTGTAATTTTTGGTGGACTTTCTTTAGTGACTATTGTTTTTTGCATTTTACCGTATTGGATTAATTCAAAAGCAAATCCAATAACTCAAGTTCCAATTCCTCATGGCAGTAGAGATAATTTTTTAGAAGTCACCTCCTCTGGGTTGGTGTTTTTTATTATTCCTTGGGGAATATTGTTATTTATTTTACCCTATATTTATTATAGATATTATTCTAAACGTTACTTGTTTTTCGGGTTATCATTTACCTTACTTTCAATTTTAGGTACGGGTGGCACTACCCCTATACCATTAAAATTATTAGGTGAAACAGCCTTTAATATTTTGACGCTAGATAGATTTACATTATGGGCCTCTATCATGGCCATTCCTATGTTTGGTGAATTTGCCTTTCGTTTTGTTGAAGGTGATTTAAAATCCAAACTTCAAGAAAAATTTGGTGCCGTTTACCATAGAATATTAGGTGCTGCTTTTGCTGGTTTGTTTGTATTGGTTACGGCATTTACAATTACATTAGGTTATTTTAGACCTTCACAACCACAAGAAATTAAAATGTTACCAATTTTAAATTTCTTAAATCAGGATCAGCACGATCAATGGCGATTTTTACCTTTGGGTTTTGGTGACCAAATTGCCTGGCTATCAGCACAAACAAACGCGATGACTGTTGATGGTAATTACCACTCTGCAAGAAGGTTGCCTGAACTGACAACAAGAGCTGTTGAACGATTGGAAAATTCAAAGTTTAGAGGGATTGAAGGTATTGGCAGTTTACAGCAATTTTTAACTGTTCCTGAAAAATACAATTTGAAATACGTTTTTTCAAACGATAAATTTTATGACCCAATTTTATATTTCTGTGGCTGGCAACGTTTACAGCAATTGGAAAATGGTATTATGGTATGGGAAAAATTAAATGTACCCCCACTTTCTAAAATACTACCAAAAGACGAAGTACCGACTTTTTTAAAGTTAATGTGGGGTATAATACCTTTACTAACCGTTTTAATTGCTTTTATTTTAAATATTCAAATGGTTTGGTACCAAACTTTGAAAATAAAAATTAAAGAATCTCCTCCATTTTTAAAATTCAAAAATAATTACACCGCTTTCTCAAGTAATCTTATCCGTATAAATCATATTTGGGCTCTAATATTGCTAAGTATTTTTTGCTATGGCATGTATTTATTTTACATAAAAAATTCCACACAAATAAGTCCCAAAAATGTGGTTGAAGCCTATTATGATGCATTGGATTTTAAAGAATTTGAGCGTGCTTACTCCTATCTAACCCCTGATAGTGACATCACTATTTCACAATATATGTTAGAAGTTTCGGTAACTGATGGCATTTTAAGTTCGTACGCAAAATTAGATGCTATAACTGTTGAAATTATAAATGAAACTAAAAATAGCGCAAAAATTATTGCAAAAACCGAATGGGTAACTCCGTTAGAAGTTCTTCAAAAAGACTACGAACACGAATTGGTTAAAGTAAATAAGAAGTGGTATTTAAAACCAAATTCGTATGATTTAGACATACCACCAGATCAATTGTTTTCAGACAATATACCAGAATATTATAACCACGGACGAAGACGCATTACAACCCAGCAAACACATCATGAAGATGTGTTAAAACAACCTGTTTTGGAAATTTTATCTGCTTCACTGGTTCGTTACAAAAATCAGTATTCAATAGTTGGAGAAATTCAAAATATTGACAATGTGCCTGCTGATGTGGTTTTAAAAGGAACTTTATATACAGATGACAATAAAGAATTGGCAAGTTTTAATGCTAAATATGTAATAAAACATAAATTATTACCAAAAGAAACTACAAGTTTTAGAGTGGATTTTGAAGGTATTGCTTGGCTAAAAACCAATGAGAAAATTCCTGAAACGTTTAACCCACATGAATTTACACCCATTACTTTAGAGGAACAACCAACAAAATTTAATTTGCAATGTGCGGGTAATATTGCCACAACAGATTTGTATAAAAATGTTGCCATTACCAACCTAAACCTTGACCCAAAGCATATTGAAGGAACTTTATTTAATTATGGCATTCAGGAAGTTACAATTCCACAGCTTTTGGTTAGCTATTATAATGAAAATAAAGAAATTCTGTGGGTAGAACATCAATTCTTAAGAGAAGGCGTTCGCGTGCAACGCAAACAATATTTTAATTATCCACTGCAATTGAATGACCGTATTCAAGTTATTAACAGCAGTTTGGAAAATT